>Ga0137366_10000326_pt1 | contig 29678 bp, 26 predicted proteins | sample SagtaG_8_FD_104938 | JGI IMG/M metagenome (GOLD analysis project Ga0137366, IMG submission 104938) | Vadose zone soil microbial communities from Sagehorn Ranch, Mendocino, California, USA - Sage1_L_60_16 metaG | ecosystem: Environmental > Terrestrial > Soil > Vadose zone | place: USA...
GATGCGCATACTCGGGATCGTAGGATGCGTGGGTTTCGTTTTTATCTAATGCGATCGGGTCAGGAACTTCTTGCGGCTTGGGATTAATCTGGACGTCAATTCCCGCTGCGTGCAGCATCGCAAACAGTTCGTGATAGAAAGCAGCAACAGATTTTGGCGCAAGCGGGAACGCTCGTTCAGCGCCGTCTGAGGTCCGAAGCTCCAGCCGGTGATGTACGAAATTGAAGTGGATTTCGAAAGTGTGATCGTTGTACGGAATGGGTGAAGTGGTCAGTCCGCGGGTATTCACGTACAGCGCGGCATTCCACCAGTGATTCTGCAGAGGAGCGAGACCGAGCCGGATCTTGCCTACGATCTGCGTCCACATGTGAAGCGTATGGTAGGTGTCTTGCCACTCTTCGAGTGGCAGTTCGGGCCAGTCTAGATGGGCAGGCATAATATCTTCATTATGCGCTGGCCTTACGTGGTGTGGCTCTGCACTGATCTGGGAAGTCCCCTCTGCGTGGAGGTGAACCTCTGGTCAGAAAGGCTTTAACCGCAAAGGACGCCGAGGTCGCAAAGAGAATCGAATTCCAAAAACTCTATCAAAAAACTTAAGGTGCGCCTTGCGCCGATCCTTTTGGTGGCGCGATCATCTCCATCGCCCAGATTGCGGCTGGGCGCATGTACATTGACGCGCGGTAGTGGCCGTCCTGCTCCCAGGCTTCGGGCGTGCGGAACCAATATCCCTGAGTTTCGTACGTGGTGTGGTAAACGCCCCAGGCGGTGCGGTAGCCTTCGTCTTTTAGGCCATCGCTCAGCATCAGGGCCGCGACGCCGAAGGTGGTTCCGGTCCAGACCTCCTGCACCTGCTCGTTGGTCTTGATAATGGTGCCGTCGGGTGCAATCCCGTTCACTGCGCCCATCTCTCCGTTGGCGAACTTCATTACGTTGAGATCATAAATTTTCTTGAGCGACTTCACTTGCATGTCGCGCGGCACCAGGTTGCCCAAGCCGGTCATGTTTGCGTACCACTGGCCGGCAAGCTGGTCGGCTTGAACGTTGTCGCGATATTCGCTGAGCGTGTCATAGCGGAAGTAGTCGCCGGACCAGAGCTTGTCAACGTAGGTTTTTTGGCCTTTTAGGAACCAATCATGATATTTCGTCGCTGCAGCGGTATTGCCGAGAGTGCGGGCGATTTCTTCCGCTGCACGCAGTGACGCGAGCCAGAGTCCGCCACAGTAGGCACTTTCACCGTGGACAATCCAGACGTCATAGGTCTGATCGGGATAGTCGTCATTCTGCGGAAGGCCATCCCCGGTGCGGTCGTACTGGCGGAGATGCTCGAGCGCTTCCTGAATGGCGGGCCAAGTGTATTTCAGGAAGGCAACATCCTTCTTGCCGGTGAAAACGTAGTCCTTGTAGATCATCAGAACAAATTGCTGTTCAGATCTTTCCAGTCGTTCGTGTTCTGCCAACTGAAGGCGTTGGGCAGTTTGAACGGATCTTCCTGCGGGACACCGAGATCGTGCGGGACTGCGCCCTTGGCCTTGCGCAGACGGAATTGCAGGGAGCCGGTTTGTTGCGACTTCCATATCCACATGTATTTCTCGGTGAGGTCTTTCGGGACGGTGTCGGCGAATTGCCGCATGACTTGCTTATCGAGTTCCGGCCAGAACTTCACCAGAGGCATGTCGCCATAGAAAAGGACATCAAGCGTCGCGTGAAATGGATAGTCGAAACACTCCATGAACGAAAATGTTGCTGGCGTTTTCGCCAGAGAGCCGACCGGCCGGCCCCAGAACGAGCCGCCATCGGCGAGGATATACATTTCATTGAACAGTTGGCCGCGATACCACTCGGGCTTGCTTTCGTCGTTCACGTATGGAGCCTGCCAGGCATCAATCTGGTTGCTCCAGATGGTGGAGTTCTGCAGGCCCTCTTTGGCGATCTTCCACGCGTTGGTGCCATTGGTGCCATAGAAGTCGGTGTAATGGCGATACCACTTGCGGCCTGCGCCGAACTGGACGATCGGCATGTCCCAGGAAATCGTCATGGGGACGGTTCGCTTCTCACCCGGCTGCAAGGTGAAGCGCACGGCGATGGCGGCGGCGATCGACTCCTCGCTGCTGGTCCAAACGTTGTTGTCGTTCGCGAGCTTGCCGTCTTTCGAAAAAGGACCCCAAACTTCCTGGCCTGTCGTGGGCAAAAAAGTAGTTTGGTAGGTGATCTCGACACCAGGCGATTCGACGGAAGCGATTGCCCACTGGCCATCGAAGTCATCTTCGACTCCGCGCGGACGCACGCGATCAAACACAATTCCCTTCACGTGACCGTTCACTCCGGCTTCGTCCACGAAGCGGTTGCGATTGCCGACGTTGAGCCCACTTTGCATGTCATGCCCGAAGTCGCGGAACCAGCCGATCATGTTGGCCCAGGAAAGCAAAACGGAAACGGTGACGGGCTTGTCGGTAGGATTTTCCGCATGCCAGCGGTAAACGGCGACCGGGTAGCTGCTCTCGCGATAATTGTTCGGCAGCACAGGAGAGAACTGCTCAAGCGTGACGTGCGCGGGAAATTTTTCCCAGCGATAGTCGTACCAGGACTTGGGGTAGAGGGAATAGTAATCGCCGGCGCCGACGGGATAATCCCACTTCCAGGAATTCAAGGTTCCTTTTTCCGGATGTGCGGCGGTTAGCACCTGCGCAACGCCTTCGCCGCCTTCTGACTTCTGATACATCGCGAACTGGTTTGACCAGACGGTCTGATATTTGTGAACTCCACTCTTGATGTGCCAGCGCGCGAAGTCTCCGCGATAAGTGCGGGAAAAAGTTCCGGAGCCGAATCCGCCGACGGGAGCGCCCTGCCAGTAGCCGTCGTCAATCATGCCAGCTGCAGCCAGAGCCGGCTTGCGGCCTCCAGCATTTTCGAGAGGCTGTCCGATGCCACGCTTCCATGCGGCTTTGGGAATGGCGTCGCCGGCGAAGAGCAACGGCGTGATCATCAACAGAAGGAGACCAGCACTTACTGAGCGGACAGCGACTCGCATTAGCCCTCCGAGAATGGATGCAAGAAAAACGTTATTCTACATGGATTCGGCGCGATTACAAGTTCCAAGGTGCCACAGGTTCTAAAGCCATGGTCACTTCAAACCACTCACACGGCGCTGAAGCGCCGCTCTTCCACGGTAGTCCAAACATTTAGGACTTTTTCTGGGACCTCCGCGCGTTCCTCTGCGACCTCAGCGGTTAAGATCTCTAGAAGCCTTTAACCGCAGAGATCGCAGAGAACTGCTGGAGTTCGCAGAGAAGAACACTTCCGCCTCGGCAAATCGCCACAATTATTCAATTCCAAATTCGGGTCTTCTCTGGCCCTCTGTGTATCTGTGGTGAATTCGGTTTGACGCGCTTGTGCGAGCAAGGTCAACGAGATACTTTCGGCGCCAACAGGAAAGTTGATGCCCTGCGTAGGTGACCTGAAATCTGCTTCCGCGCTTCACTCATGAAAAACCGGAACTGGGTGTTCGCGTCTTCGAGGCTGATGATTTCTCCGGTTTCGGCGCATTCTTTGGCGGTGACCTTTCCTACGATCTGTTCGCTTAGAATTTCGTCGTCGGCTTGTGCGCTGGAGTCTCCTCGGGTAGTGAACAGATCGCTCTTCTTGCGAATCACACGGTGGGCTTTGAATCCGTTGCAATCTCGGAACAGAATAACTTCGCCGAGCTTGATTGAGGCGGGATCAGCTGGGCAGACATGCAAGATCTCGCCATCTTGAATGGTTGGCAACATGCTTCTGCCTTTAGCCTGAAAACGAAAACCTAGGCCACTTGCGATTAGCTGAGCGGCGACCTCGCCGAAAGCGGTTTCCTGGGCGCAATCCTCAGGAGCGGAATGCAAGGGCCGCCTCTACCGCACTGACGTTTGGGACAAAATGAAACTCGTGGCAGGGAACAAGATTTACCACGCGGTGCAGAAACTCGAGGGTGTTGCTCAGTCCCTCAGCACTGTGGAACGGCGGGAAGCAGCGGGCGAAGAGTTCACCGACGGCGCGCGCGCGCGGAAGTTCAGCCATCGCATTTGCTTCGCCGTGCTGAAGGATGAAAATCCGATTGATCCGGGACTTTGCCGGTGAGGCAAACGCCGCCTCGCCGTGCCAGGGAGTGCCGTACATCCACAGCTCGCCGTCATGAATGCGCAGGATGACACGGTCGTCGCTGAGGATCTCCGGATTGCGTGCGGATTTCCAGAGCCGCGTCGTAGTGCTCTTGCCCGCGCCGGAGTGACCGAGAAAAAGAAAGCCACCGTGTTCGGGATCAATGATGCCGCAGCCGTGGACCTCGGCGCCGAGAGCGTGGTGAGCGAGATAGTTGGTGAACAAGAGTTCATCGGCGGGATACTCGAGGGGACATACTGTCGCTTGTCCCGCAAAGGCGTTGCGGTTCACGGCTATGTGTGCCGTTCGGAAGCCGCCGCTCGTGATCATGCGCTTGTAAGGGTCCGTGCCCAGCACAGGACTTACGAAATCAAAAACGCAGTCCCGACCATCGTGAAATAGGGACCAGAGACCACCTGAGTTAAAAGCCTTGTCACCCGGCCACGCCCCTAAACGATCCACCCAATCGACATTGATCTCAATGTCCTGGTTAGGGGCAATCTCCAGAAACCACTCTAACTCGTGGCTCACGCAAAAGTCATTCGAGGAAACACATCTGAGTGACGCGGCAACTCCGCCGATTCGAAGGCAATCGCCTGGCAGCGGCAGCCCAAATGCGCTCTCAGTTTCGCATATGGTTTGAGTAGGGGTCCGCATCTGCAGTTGTTAGATTCTGAGGGTCGGCTAGGAGCCGACTATCATGCATCCCCCGGCGGAGCCGCAGTTACCATGGGCCGCCGGACCGTGAGTATTCTGCGCTTTACAATTGGATAGCACTGCCTCCTCGGGGCGCAGGCTGATAACGGTCACCTTCGGTTTCTCATAACTTCGGCGTGGCTCACGTTCGTTGTCGTCAGTCATGCAACGGTGTTCCTCCATAGTATTAGAAGAACTTTCAGTGAAACGAACCGCTCCCGCAGCTGTTGCTGCAACCTGCACTTGCCACCACGTTATTCAATATTGGCAAGAGGGTTTGAGATTCGGCCCAGTCTTCGGGGTTAATCTCCTGAGAAGCAATTCTTTGCGCGGACGCGCGCAGTGCCAGCTTGCGTTCGCCGTCGGCGCAGAAGTCGCAATCCCCGTGCTCGGGCACTTCGAATCCCAGTGCCATGGCCCGCAAATGTGAAACTTCGCAGAAAAAATCCACTGGCGACTCAGGATCGCCATTCTCTAATTCCCCGTTTGCCGGGCACATATTGCAAACGGAGTGGAGTCGACAACTCACGCACTTGGATAGTGGCTTTTTTTTCTCCTGCTTTCGCACAGCCAAGAGAAACTGCTCCCAACCTTCGCGCACGCTTCCCTTGCGGATGTCGTACGTCTGTTGATGCGACAGCACACATATGCTCATGTGGCCGTAAGGATCCAGGGCGAAGGCCTTCACCCCGCCGCCACAGGAATAAATGGTATTGGCGTGAATGGGGGACGCATCTGCAATGTCACGCTTCAAGTTTTTTCTGTGTTCAGCGGCGATTCTCGGCCAGTGCAGATCCAACGCGACTACTTCTTCCGCCGAGAGCCGCACTGCCAGCGGTGCTTGCGAACAGTCGATTCGGGGGCTCAACAGAGAATCGAATTTGAATTCCACCCCAAGTTCTAGTTCCACGAACTCCTGCATGCCAATGATTTCATGTCGGTTGATGCTTGTGCCCACGGTCTTCAATTTGAGCGGCAGGCCACGATCTAACAATAGGCGAATTCCGCGCAGGCAACGCTCGTAACTTCGTGGCAGTTGGGTCAGCGCCTCATAAGTCTCCCGAGAACGCCCATACAATGTAATCTCGATTGAAAAGGGTGGAACATCACGCAAGTAGTCAGCAATCTTTTCGTTGATAAGGATTCCATTGGTGAATAGCGTGATCAGGAAGCCCTTGCGTTTCGCATACGTATAGATTTCGAGAAAGTCCTTGCGCGCGAAAATCTCGCCGCCTGTAAAGAGCAGCCACATCGTGCCCAGATCGGCGAGTTCGTCGAGGACTGCGAAGAGCTCTCCCTTGGTCAGCTCGCGGTTCCGCGCCTCCATGTCACCCATGGGAAGGTTGTTATAGCAGTGCTGGCACTCTAACGGACAGCGACGGGTCACTTCGATTGCAACTTCTAGCGGGGTGCGCTGCCGCGAAAGCCGCTCATGCAGTGCCGAGCTGAACTGGCCGTAGGAGACGGCGTTCATGGTCACGCCGGAACTCCGAGGGCTTGAGCTTCGACGGCTGTGACCAATCCTGCCGAGTGCATTTCATCGAGAAAGGTATCCACGTCGCGCTCAATCTGCTGGCGCTCGGCGCCGAATTCCTGCTCGATAGCACCGACGATTTGGCCTTTATGGCGCGGCTGCTGGATTGTTTGCCAGATTGCACTCGCGACTTCGTTCAGGCTGTAGATTGAGGCGAGGTCGCCGACGCCTTTGCGCACGGGGATAATCAGAGTCTCACCGGCGATGACGCGCGAAACCACGGATTCCGAGCGAACGTATTGCATCGGCAAGATTCCTCGCGTACACGAGAGTTGTCGCAATTTGATTCTGAGACGTTAGCTGAACCTTAGCAGAGTGGTTTTTGGATATGTGTTAGCTAGGAAGGTACGAGTCGGTGGTCGGTGGTCGGTGGTCAGTGGTCGGTCCTCAGTAGTTGGTTAGTGGCGTTCGACGGTTAGTGTTCGACGTTCGATCACATTAGTGCCAGCACTGCTCACTAACGCAACCGCCCACTGACCACCGGCAACCGGCCGCCGCCCACTGAACTCAGAATCCCGGCGCCTTCTCCTGGCTGTTCTTGCACACGCCAGTTGTGGGCTGCGGGATGAGTGTTGGCGCATTCAGCAGCTGCGGTCCTGCTGAGAAATCGAAGAACTCCATCATGTTGTCCGCATTCTGGTCACGCAGGGTGAGCCAGGGATTTGTCCCCGCAGGCAAACTTGCAGGGTTGATGAAAGCGTCTTCGATCAGACGCAGAATTGAGGTGTAATCGCGCGTTGTGTGCGAGACGAAGTTGGGCCTGGCCCAGGGCGAAATTACGATTACCGGTATACGAAATCCACTCTGATTAAAGTCACTAAGCACATATCCAGCGGGCAGCTTTGGCGCAATCGTGTCCGGTTTGATCTCGCGCGCAGGCACCACGTGATCATAGAGTCCGCCGCCTTCGTCGTAGGTCAGAATGAACGCGGAGTTCGGCCATGACGCGCTTTGCATAAATGGATTAATAATGTTGTTGACCGCATCGGCTGCGCCTTTGTGAATATTCGCGTCTGGGTGCTCATCCAGCCCGACCGTTCCGCCGCGCTCAATAAAAATGACCTGCGGCAGCTTGGCTTCATTCTGAATATCGGCTTGCCAATTGGCTGCGTTAAGGTTGGCTGTGTCATTTCCGAGCGGAACCACTTTCGCGGAATCCGTCTTGTAGATCGAGAAATGCTGAATGAATGATGACGTCGCCTTCGCGCGATAATAGTACCGCCAAGTGATTCCGGCCTGGTCTAACAGCTGGAAGATGGTTTTCTGAGTGAAACCGCCCGCAGGCGGGTCCGCCGGAGTGGCGTTTCCGAAAGAAGTCGCGGCGAAAAGATACATACGATTGGGCACGGTATTCGCCAATAGCGGAGAAAAGAAGCGGTCGCTGGTAGAGAATCGGGCAGCCGCGTCGTAGTAGGAAGGCAAGTCCGTCTGGTCGTAATAGCCCATCGCCCGCGTTCCCGTCGGATCGATTGTCGAGGGAACCGACTTGGTCATTTTCAGGAAATTGTCCATCTTGCCGCCGTCCACGTCAGTATGGCTCTCGTTCCAGGAGGGACTCAGGTTCTCAGTACACACGGTCTGGTAGTGATACGGATGAACGAGCTGACCCTGAGTGTTGGGCAATGCGGCATTTGGATTAATACCGTCAATGTTGTTCGGCAATCCTAACGAAACCCGGTACTGCCCAAGCATTCCAAAGTAGTCGTCAAAAGACCGGTTCTCCTGCACAAAGAAGATGATGTGCTTGAGATTCGAAAGTCCCTTCGTTCGGTCTGTGACGGTGATGGTTATCTTGGGAGCTTTAGCAACGAACCCCGTGCTGTCCTTAGCCTGAACTCCGATTGTATGGGTGCCAAGCGAGAGGTTGCTCACGTACATATCAAGGATCGCAGAGTTGGAAATTCCGCCGTGCCCCACGCCGTCAACGAAGAGCGTCATCGCATTCACAGGATTGGAATTGGTAGCGGCGGCGACCACGTGGAACGGCTGGCTCACGATCGAGCCGTTCACGAGCGAGCAAATCGTCACGGTCTGATTGGTGGCGTTTAAGGCGCAGGGGGGCTGCATTGCCACGGAAACATCTGTCTTGAAGGGACCGTTTTTGTCCCATCCTTTCACTGTAATGCTGTGATATCCGACTGCCAGCGCAACGAACGTGTCCACAGTCGTCGCTCCCTTAAACGTCTGCGTGAGCGTACCGTCCACGAGAACCTGCATTGATGTCACAGGATTCGAGTCGGTAGTGCCCGCCACCAAGTGCACCATACTCTGCACCAGCGCATTCGGCGCGGGCGAACAAACGGTCACTGAAGGGTTGACCTGGCTTAAAGTACAAAGAGCAGCGGCATGGTTAACTGAAATTAGCCACACAAGCACCGGGAACAGGAACGTTGTAATACGATTCGTGGTCATGGAGCCCCTGGCAGAAAAATGTGCGGAAGTAAAGAGTAGAAGCTGGGGCTTGGGGTTGCTTTGTAAGGTGAATATACAGGGTTTAGTGTAGGCGGAAGGCAGCCGCACGCCTGCGAGGCTAAAAGCCGTAATACTTCCCGGAACCTGACGAGGCGCTGAGCACCGCTCTTCCACGTAAGCGCCCAAATACCTCTCGGCGCTGACGCGGCTTAAAGGATTCCGTTGCACTGTGCTCGATAGGCTTCGCGAAAATAGTCCGGTCTATACTGCTCAGGTGCGGGGTGTCTGGAGAATCGTCGCAGTCGTCGCGCTCAGCGTGGCGAGTGTGTTTTCTGCGAGCAAGCAGACGATTCCGACGATCCGATGGGATGAAAATACCGCGAATTGCACTCTGCGTGATTCGGACGATGGCAGGACATATTACGGATTATCGTCGGGAGACTTTGAGGTCACGTTAGCGGTGGACCGGCAAGAGCTTGAAAAAATCCCGCACCGCGCCAGGCCGATGCTGGGAGCTTTTCTGACCTTCCATTACAAAGGCAGCGGCAAATTCGACGTTCAGCAGAATCGGATGTACCTGGAATACACAAAGCATTTTCAGGTAGTGAAGGGCTCGCTCGATCCGGATGACATGGTGAAGCAATTGCAGGAAAACGTGGACGACCTAACCGATGAAGTGGAGCGTCACGATGTGAAGAAGCATCCGGAATTGAAGGGCCAAAAGGAAACCGAGCTGCAGGCCCGACTTAAGGACTACACCGAGATGATGGATTTCATCAGCACACGCGGACTAAAGCCGGTGACGCTGGATGCGTCAAATTCATCGGCGTCGGGCTGGGTATTCTTCAGCGTAAGAGACAAATGGATTGGCCCCTGGCGGAAGCCAGAAGAGTTCGTTCTGCGCTTTCCAGTGGAAAACTTGATCGTTGAGTTTCCATTCACTCTTCCGCCCAAGGGGGCGAAGGTCGAGTTCAGGAAGCGGCCAGGGGAGTAACTGGCGAGCAAGCTCGTCCAGACAGCGCCACACGTCACGGGCCCTGGTTACCGCGGTAATCAGGGTGTTCCCTATTTCCTGCTGTACTCTGCCGCGGGAAAACTTACCATTCATTTACGTGTGAAAGCCCTGGCCCACAAGACACTCGGGCGTTATCGGATCAAGGCCGAAATCGGCCGTGGCGCAATGGGTGTGGTGTATCGCGCCTTTGATCCTAAGATCCACCGCACGGTTGCAATCAAGACAATTTCTCTCGCAGGCCAAGACGCGGGCCATGAGAAAGAATACCGGGAACGCTTTGCGCAGGAAGCACAAGCGGCCGGACGACTGTCGCATCCTGGCATTGTGACGATCTTCGACGCCGCCGAAGACTCTGAAACTCACGAGCCATATCTGGTGATGGAATACGTCGCCGGAAAATCGCTGAGCAAAATTTTGTCGGAGGCGAATGACAAATTGCCGCTGAACGCGGCGGTGCAATTCGCACAGGAAATTGCCGAGGCCCTCGACTGTGCACACTCGCAGGGTGTTATTCATCGCGACATAAAGCCGGCGAATATTCTGGTCACCGAAGACGGCCACGCGAAGATTGCTGACTTCGGCGTAGCTCGATTGAACCAGGAACTGGTGACTCAGACTGGAATGGTGGTGGGCAGCCCGGCATATATGGCGCCTGAGCAAATGGTGGGCAAGCCTGCCGACGCGCGCTCAGACCTGTTCTCGGTGGGCGTGATTCTCTACAGCATGATCACGGGCTTTCGTCCGTTCCAGGGAAATAGTGCCCAGACGGTTTGTTTCAAGGTAATGAATGTAGAGCCGGTGCCGGTGACTACGTTTCAGCACGAAGTGCCACCCGAGCTCGATGCGATTATTTCTCGTGCTATTGCCAAGGACCCCGAAGATCGCTATCAGAGTGGCGCCGAATTTTCACGCGACCTGCAACGATTTCGGGAGAGTGACCACTCACTCGCCAAGGCGACCAGTTTCTTCGCACGGGTGATTCGGAAAGATATGAGTCGGGGAGGCAGCCTAAAACCGAGGTTGGAGCAAGAGCGCCGATTGGGAATCAGGGCTGCGCTATTCATCGTGGTATTTGCCGCCGCCGTGTTGGCGTGGCGCGTGAGTCAGATCCACACCGCTCCGCTTCCGCCTGAAATCATCGCCGAACTGCGCTCAGCGCCAATCCACCCTGCAAAACCAGCTCCGCCGGTTTCAGTTCCGAGTCCAGCAAAGCCGGCCCGTAAGACACATTCGGCGAAGAAACCGGTGGAGGACAGCACCCCCGAACCGGTGATCGAGAGCTCGAAAGTTCAAGTGGAGATTCAACATCATTTCAATGGTGCAAAAGCATCGGTCTGGCTTGACGACGAACTGGTTTTCGATCAGGACCTGCGCGACGCTGACTCGAGGCATCCGCTGCTGCGCGCGGTTGAAATGAACCAGATCGCAAGTTTTCAGTTTGCCCCGGGAAAGCATTATTTGCAGGTGAGAGTGGTTTCACCGGCAAATACCTACGATCAGGTTGAGATGCTCGATGCAGAGTTGGAGCCGGGATCGAAGCACGTGCTACTCGTGAATTGCGACAAGAAGAAGATGCAAGTTGAGCTGCAGTAGGGGCTCGGGGCTTCGGGCTGGCGTATAAGAAGTCGAAGTCCCCACCCCGTCGCAAAGAACGCGACAAGGGCGGGGCACCCGCGATTTGAGCTTGAGTTCAGAGATCGCGCGCACAAAAAAAACGACGGGCGCGGACGCCCGTCGCTCCACATTCCCAGAATTCTCAGAATCTGAATTGCGGTCCGAAGCTGACTTTCAGGTTGTTGAATGTTCCGTTGTTGAAGAACACTTCGTCTCCCGCTTCCAGCCGCAAACCGAACGGTCCCCAGAAGCCCTCAAAGCCGGCACCTGGATATACGGCCAAGTGCGTGCCACCATTGCCGACGCCGGAAATGGCGTTGCCAACCGTGCCGGGGGTTACCGCGGCATTTGTTTTCGTGAAGTTAATAAATCCAACCTTACCGGTCACGAAAAATTTGAACGGGCCGGGAGTCTGGAACTTCGGGCCGAACAATCCGGTCAGCGGGCGCACCCGGGTGGTCACAAATTGGGTGCTGACGCCATTGTTGAAGGTACTGGTGAAGTTGCGCTCGAAGTCATAGTTCATCTCGGCTTCGATTTGCGTGAAATGGCTCACATTGAAACCGGTGCGAGCGCCAAATCCCACAAAGTTGGTGGTGTTTGACGATGTCGGGCTAAAGCGGAAATAGTCGGCGAAGATTCCCACTTGACCGTGGTCATAGTCTCCCCGTCCCTCTTGCGCTGCAAGCCAGGATGGCGCAGCAATCAGCATAGTCAAAAGGCTTAACCAGATAACACGTTTCATTGGGTACTCCATCCTCCTCATGGATTTAGTTTCGTTTTCCTGCACCTTCAAGCAGCGCGGGAAATGAGGTCACAGTTATTGAGTTGGATGCTGGTCTGCCGGGCAGGTTGGGTTGAGTACACCTCGGCGAGCACCTAGGGAGTTCGGGGTAGGAGGTCTAAGGCAACTCGTTCGGGTAGGAGGCCTAAAGGCAACTCTGATGAGCAGGATTCCAAAACATGGGACCCGGGATTATCGGGGATTAACACGAATTAAATCACACACTTGTCATCCCGAACTCGCGCCTGGGCGAGAGAGGGATCTCACGTTGCGACCGGATCTGTCTCGGCGTATATGCGGCATCGGACTCACGCGACGGGTCCTACCAACGACAATGGAACTGCACGGCGACGTAAGGTCCCTCTCGCGCCCGCCAAGCGAGCGCGTTCGGGATGACAAGACTGCCTTGGGTTTCGCCTGGATGCGGGAAGCTGACTGCTTATTTCTTGGATGCACTGATGGTCGCGTCGTCAGAGTCGCGCGGAACCATGGAAACAACAATGTATTCGCGTTCCTTGTCGTCCATGTCTTCGACACGAAGCAGCATCTTGTCCTTATCGAGGCGGAACTGCGCCTTCTCTCCAACCGGAAGCAGGGCTGGATGCTTTTCGTCTTTCGGGCGGATGGTGTAGATCAGCTTATCGGTTTGCAGAACATATTCGGGGCAGAGCAGGTCGTGCATTTTCTTGTGAGATGAGTCGGTGCCGATCATCTCACCAGCCAGGCTCTTGCCGTTCTTCTCGTCGGTCCCGCACATAGCGGATTCCATTTTCAAGAGCTTGCCGCTCTGGTAATGCCGGGGCTCCTTGGCCAGGGCTACAGCGGCAAGAAGCACAACTCCAAGTAGATATTTCAAGCGCATGGTATGAGTCTCCGCAAGGCGGACATCGCCACTCTCCATATTCTGGCGGGTTAGAGAACCTAGCAGAAGATTCCTTCCGTACCATGGACGGTGGTAATCAGGAAATCACGGTATTAGGCAGAAGCGGGCTTTACAGGTGCGAAATCGCCCATCGTCTGCTATCTTCCACGGGGCGACAAAACTCAATGGAACAGACCTTGACTGCTAGAGTCGCGCCTGCGACTGATACCCGGTTCTTCGGGCATCCGCGTGGACTCGCAACCTGCTTCTTCACCGAAATGTGGGAGCGCTATAGCTATTACGGAACGCGCGCTCTGCTCATCCTTTATATGACCGCTGGAGCGGAGCATGGGGGCTTGGGCTTTTCGGTAGTTAAGGCAGGGTCGTTGTATGGGTTCTACACAGCGATGGTCTATCTGCTGGGAATGCCGGGAGGCTGGATTGCCGACCGCATAATTGGACAGCGGCGCGCAGTGCTGTATGGGGGCATCCTGATTTCGCTTGGAAACTTGTGCCTGGCATCGCCAAGCATCACGGCCTTCTACGCCGGGCTTGCGCTCCTCATGCTGGGAACGGGGCTGCTGAAGCCGAACGTAAGCACGATTGTGGGGCAGCTTTACTCCCAGCAGGATAAGCGGCGGGACGCGGCATTCTCAATTTTTTACATGGGCATTAACGTCGGCGCTCTGGTGTCTCCGCTGATCTGTGGCTGGGTCGGGGAAAGAATTAACTGGCGCTGGGGATTTGCAGTCTCCGCCTTCGGCATGATCATCGGGCTAGTGCAGTACATGCTCAGCGGCAGGCTTCTTGGCGAAGCAGGATTGCATCCGTCGAGCTCTGGAGACCCTGAACAAGATCGCAAGCAGAAGCGCTATGGCACACTCGCCGTTGCTGGATTCCTTCTGGTGATCGTTGTACTTGCGATTCTTGCTTCGAAAGGCGTTATCAGTGTAACCCCGGAGACAATTTCGAATGCGCTCGGGTGGGTGCTGATCGCGTTGGCGGCGGCAGTCTTCTCGTGGATGATTCTTGGCAAGGGATGGTCGGCGGTGGAACGGAAGCGGGCTGCGGCGATTTCAGTTTTGTTCGTGGCTTCCGCCATTTTCTGGGCTGTTTATGAGCAGGCTGGATCCTCGCTGAATCTTTTTGCCGAGCGCAACACTAATCGTCATCTCTTTGCGCTGCTGGGGCTTCATCATGGACAGGATTTTCTGTACCCGGCAAGCTGGTTTCAATTTGTGCAGCCTGCGTTTGTGCTGCTGCTGGCGCCTGTATTTGCATGGTTGTGGATCAGGCTGGGAAGCCGGGAGCCTTCTTATCCGTCGAAGTTCACGCTGGGCCTGCTGTTCGTCGGGTTCAGCTTTCTGATTATGGTCCCCGCGGCATACGGAACGAATGTCTCGCCGCACTGGCTAAACGTTTCGTACTTCCTGAGTGTGGTGGGGGAGATGTGCCTGAGTCCTGTGGGACTGAGTGCAATGACCAAACTTGCGCCAAGCCGTGCTCAGGGTTTCGTGATGGGCGTCTGGTTCCTTTCCTTGGGCATGGGAAATTGGATGGCTGGAAAGGCAGGGTCTCTCTACGAGACCGTGTCGTTGCCGACGCTATTCGGCATTGGCGCAGCAGTGGCGATCGCCGCAGCGGTAGTGTTGGCAATTTTGATAAAGCCGACGAAGCGGTTGATGGCAGGCGTATCGTGAAATTCCAGCTCTTGGCTGTTGGCTCTTGGCTGTTAGCAAACCCCTCAGGCGCAAGCTGACGAGGTACCCACCCTTCGAAAACCGCGAAGGGTGGGGCAGCCTCAATTGAGGTGATTCAACAAGGAAACTCAACAAGGGCTAGGCCCCAGTTCGTGTTTCCCAGTCTCGAAAAACCAAGAGACATGGGGCACGCCATTTATTTTAGTGATGAGCTAGCTGCTAGTGATGCGCTGGCTGCGGCAGGTTGACTGACGTAGGCAGTCCTAGCACGCCCAGCCAATATTGGAATTTGGGGTTCGAACGGATGGTATCAAATTCCGAATCGACGCCCAGGTACTGCATACCGCTCGAATGCTCTTCATATCCTCTTTCCAGCCATTTGAGAGCATGTTTTTCGTCGCCTAGCGCGGCGTACGACGCGGCAATTCCGACCGGACTCATGTATTTCCCCTGCCCGCGATCTTGCAGATCTTTGTTGAGTTCTTTACGCATTACCGCCGTATAGCCCGAAGCCGAATAGAGACTGCGTAGTTCCCCGGCAAGGTCGGGTAGGCCCTTCAAATTGAGATATGGCTGCATCGTGTCCAAAGCCTGCAAATACATGTGCTTTCTTTCGTAGAGATTCGCGAGATTGCCATGCGCTCCAGGAAACGAAGGATCCATGGCAATGATCTTCTTGTATTCGGGGATAGCGTCGTCGTAGCGGCCTTCCCAGGTGAAAACCTCTGGAAGCGCCATATTCACAATAGGTGAAAGTGGATCGAGCTTCTGCGCACGCCGAACTTCCGCTTCGGCTTCCGAAAAGCGCGCGAGACTCGCGAGATACAAACCGTACCACTGGTGGGCGGTTGCGTAGTTCGGATTCAGTTCAATCGCGCGTTTGAACTCTTGCTCTGCCGCTGCCCAGTCCCAGTCGTAAGCCTCGCGTACTATCGCCAACGACACGTGCGCTTCTGCAAGAGAGTCATCGAGCGCGATGGCTTTTTCTGCCGCAGCCCGCGCCTTTGGGAATGAATCCCGAGGAGCAGTTTCTCCCCAGTCATCGAGCAAGGCGTAACTGTCCGCTAATCCAGCATAGGCGAGTGCGTAATTTGGATCAGTCTTGATGGCCTGTTCAAAGTACGTGATGGCCTGGGCGAGCCCTTGCTTGGTCCTCTTGTCCCAAAAGAACCGGCCCTTAAGATACAACTCATAGGCCGCCGGGGATGCGCTGTAATGGCGGCGAATTTTTTCCTGCTCACTTCCGGTGAGGCGAACACGCAAGTTGGAGGCGATATCTTGCGAAAGCTGCCGCTGAAGACCTGGAGCATCTGAGATGCTTCGGTCGTATTGCGCTCCCCAAAGTTGAGACCCGCTGCTTACATCCACCAATTCTGTCTGCAAAACAATGCGATCGCCCTGGCGCACCAAACGTCCGGTGAGTACTGTCTTCACGCCCAGATCGCGGCCTGCGGCACGTACATCAATTTGCGGCTGACGGTAACGAGAAACCGTGGTCCACGCCATCACGCGCAGGGTGCTGAGCTGCGAAAGATCATTGACTACCTGCTCGGCAATGCCATCGCTCAAGTATTGAGTGGCGGAATCTGTCGCAGCATCTACAAATGGTAGAACTGCTACCGAATCGTAGCGATGGCGTGACGGTCCCCAGCCGAAGGCGGCGGCAAGAATTACGGCCAGCACAACCATGCTGAGCGGCACGGCGACTCGATAGGAGAAAATTCGCCGACGAGAGCTGTCAACGCCCGCGAGTTCCAAATGTGGATGTCCGTTTCCATTCAGCGGCTCGACCGGCAGTAGTAAGCGGTATCCGCCTTTGTGAATTGTCTCGATGATTTTGGGGCGGCGGGCGTCATCATTGAGGGTCTTCCGCAAGGCCGAAATGCAGCCTGGCAGCACGTCATCGGAGACGAATACATCAGGCCACACCGCCGAGATCAACTGATCTTTGCTAGTTACGCCTGGATGCTCGGCTAGGTAAACCAGCACGCGCATGGCTTTGGGTTCCACGCGAGCGCTCGTGCCGTTGCGGGAAATCTGGTTCAGCGCGGGACTGACCAGCCACTCGCCGATGCGGAAGTCGCCTACCAACTCGACCGTCTCCGCTTACATTATAGGTTGAGAACACCGTGGGAAAAGGTCGCGATTTTCGAATTGAACCGCAACGGGATTGTGGTGGATGAGAGATACGTCTGGGGTTAGTTTCTTTCGCCCCTCCAGGGCTTGGATTGGCTAACATCTCACCCACGGCTTGCGCCGTGGGCTGCACTCCTTCGCCGCTTCGCGGCTTTCGGCCGCCTATCTAGACCATGCTCAATCGGATCGAGTGGAACTCGTGTCCTTCCCAATGGCATTAAATCGGCATCAGTCAGGTTCATCGCTTTTCGAAATCTCCCTACCTCGACCATGAATACGTCGCCTTAACTGCGAATCTCTGCTCGCGCACGGGCATTGGATTCCCCGCCACCAGACTTTGAAAACGAGTTCCGGTGTTATAGATCACATAGAGATCGCTGTCCGGACGAAACGTGTATCGCAAACGGATATTGGCGCTGGCGGCCTGGGTTTGGGCAGTGTCGGCTTGCAGGAATGTGGTCAGATTCAGAAAACGATTGAAGGCATAGCTGACCTGCAATCCGGCGAGTTCGATATTGAAATCTCCTTGGGGCAGACGGAATACATTGAGCGTGTCGTTGATCGCCAAAGCAAGGTGCGCGTTGGGACGATATTGCGCCGTAAGAGTGGCGCTTTTCAGAGTTCCGGTGTAGTAATCGCCCCACTGCAGCGAGCCAACATATGTGATTCGGCGATTGCCCGACGAAGTGTAGGACACCTGGTGTTCGGTAAATCGGTATCCGCCAGCTGGGATTGAGATATTCCCGTACAAGTGCAGCGGTTGTACCAGGAGCTGATAAACGACGTCCTGCGGATTCGAGTCAATTTCCGCGCTGGTGTTGAACAGCACGCGCATCGCCGGGCTCCATTCTTTGTAGATGAGCTGGCCGGCGGTGTTGGGGTCGTGATAAACGAAGCCGCCCAGATCGAGTTCCCGGATGCCCAGGGCGTGCGGACGAGGGGTCAAGTTGACTTGAAAAATCGTGGGCTGGTCATCCGTCCGTGTGACAAATCCCATTTCCGCATTGAAGTTCTTTTCGGTCACTCCATGCCCGGTGTAGATGTTGAACCAGTTGTTGGCGTAGGTCAGTCGCCCACCAAACGCGGCGTTGTCAGCGTCCAGACCTCGCGTCCACGACTTCGCGTAATATCCGCGCAGATTAAGATTTCCGAACAGCACGAACTTGGCGTCCACACCGCCAGAACGATTGTAGGGATCGAACGGATTCCCTGATTGCTTATCTGTGGCCATGAAACCGATGTACGAGCCTGGGGGGAGTGGCTTCTTCACGCGGGCAACTGTGTAGTTTGCGTAAGGTGCGAAATCCTCGGCCCGAGTCTTCACATCCATGATGCCCAAGTCCAATCCTGCTGCATGACCGGCAACTTTGGCGCCAACATCAATGGGAACCTGTTGGCCGCTGACTGGATCAATTCCGATTTGTCTGCTGAAGAACAACAGGTCTTGATTCCAAAGTAAGAAATCAAAAACATCCGAGTCCTCGAGAAAAAACCGCCGCTTCTCGGGAATCTGAATCGGATATGGGGTGAGGTTGAATTGTTGCTGGTCCACATCGGCATCCGAAAAGTCGGTGTTCACGGTGCCCAGAGCGATCAGGTTGCTCGAGAGACCATATTTCACGTCCACGCCGCCGGTATGTAAGGCGTTCCAGGGCTGTCCGGTCAAGCTTTCCGCGCCCATTAGCCCGTATGGCTTTATGACCAGCAAACGCCCGCTTTCGATTCCCTTCAGGCCTTGAAGCGTTCCCGCCTGCGACACGCGCCAAAAGCCAAACACACGGTAGTAGCCCGACCACACGTCCTCTTCGTTCTTCCGCCGGATGAATCGGCGAAAGTTAATGCCCCAGGTCACATCGGAGCCGCCGCGGAAGTTGAGCGTGTTAAACGGGACTTCGATCGTGGCGGTCCAGCCATCGCTGGCAATCTTTGCCGCGGAATTCCAAAGTCCATCCCAGCTGGAGTCCACGATGGAGTCATCTTGCGGCGGAGCCCGCTCTTCGATGATCTCTCCATCCCGCTGCGTGCCGAGGGCATTTACCTCGAAGATATATCCGTTGCGGTGGCTTAGGGTGGGATCAACGACGATTGCGAAGTTGTCGTCCAGGTCTTGCGAGAGGTCTCGGCGGAGTTGAGTTGTGACGATGTCCTTGGGATGGTCGTCGTGGCAGTAGATCCCAAAATAGATATGCCGGGAGTCAAAAAGGACGTGGACTTCAGTTCTCTCCGTAGCAGGTTGAGTCTCGAGGGGCTCGCGCTGGCGGAAGTCTGCCACAACCGGAGCAGAACTCCAGATCGGATCATTCAGGCTGCCGTCCAGCCGCGGAGCGCGATCCGCCCGAACGACGGAGGCGACCCGGGCACTGGTGGGCGGAGGGCTGGGCTGCCCATTCAGCAATGTTGTGCCGAATACTGCGCTGCCGACGAGGCCGACTAGGGAACCGAGCGCAACTCTCTTGATATGCACGAAACGATTGCAATGGAAATCATGATCACAGTCATGTCCGCTGGTTGAAGGTTTTCTGAGGATTTTCTATTTGGCGGTTGGTAACAGGCCCACGGTGAGGAGGCTCGATAGAAGATCAGAGTCGGGGCAGGGTTTTGGATGAATTTACAAATTAAAGACGCTGTGCACCAACCCCACGGAATGGAATGCTTCCGGTGCGGGTTTCATCCCATATGACACACGCAAAAGCACAACCTCCCGACGAGTTGACTCGTCTCTTGGTACCCTTTAGGCTGCCTACCAGGGTAACTTCTGAGGCCTCCGGAACAGCCGCAAGCAGTACAACGAAAAGAGGTTTACGTCGCATCACACTGGGTGCGGCCGGAAAAGGCAACTTGACCGACGCGAAACGACTACAGGGCGACAAGCCAACAGAAGCTGAGGCAATCGAGCGGGCGAAGCAGGGCGATGCGGAGGCTTTTCAATTCCTCTACAACCTGCACAAGCGCCGTGTGTATTCGCTTTGCCTGCGAATGACCGGCAATACCGCCTCCGCCGAAGACCTCACCCAGGAGGCTTTCCTGCAGCTATTTAGCAAAATCGGCACTTTTCGCGGCGAGTCCGCCTTCTCCACGTGGTTGCACCGGATGTCGGTGAACGTCGTCCTGATGCAACTCCGAAAGAAGAACCTGCCCGTGGTTCCGATTGACGAGACCATGGAAGGGGACGAAGAAGGCACGATGCGCAAGGAGCCGGGGGCTCCGGACGAGCGGCTGGCTGGCTCCATTGACCGGCTGCACTTGCAAAGAGCGGTTGACGAACTACCTCCTGGTTATCGTACGATCTTTCTACTGCACGACGTAGAGGGCTTCGAGCACAACGAGATTGCAGGGATTGTTGGGTGCTCGATTGGAAACAGCAAGTCACAGTTGCACAAGGCGCGGATAAAAATGCGGGAGCTCCTCCGGGCGAATAGAGCCGAAAAGGCCGGAAAGAGATGAGCCCAGCACAGCGGTATCGGGGAGAGAGGCTGTAATGAATTGCGGGGAGTTTGAACACGTACTGCCGGACTACATGGAGAGCTCCCAGAGCCCCGAGCAGCATGCACATTTGAAGTCGTGCGCGGCGTGCTCCGATCTGCTGGCGGATTTGAATTTGATTTCCTCGCAAGCCATCCTGCTGCGGGCGAGTGACGAACCCAGTCCCAGAGTTTGGAATTCCCTTGAAAGCCAATTGCGCCGGGAAGGCTTGATTCACGGCCCGGCAAAGCCGCACGCGTTCTGGCATGAATCGCTGACGCGCTGGCGCACGGCTTGGCTGGTGCCGGTGGCTGCGGCGATGATTATTGTCGCTGGAATCAAGCTGTATCATCCGACGCGGGCGGGCGACAATGAAACCGTAGTGCGGCAGGCCACGCCAACAGCCCCCATACAAAAAGCATCCGCAGAGGACACTGCGATTCTGAACACGGTGGCAGCACGGCCTTTGGCCCAGCGAGCGAATTACCGGACCGACCTTGACCAGGCGAATGCATTCATTCGGGACGCGGAACAGTCGGTGCGAAACGATCCCAACGATGTGTATAGCCAGCAACTGCTGATTAACGCGTACGAACAGAAACAGATGCTCTATGATCTGGCGGTGGACCGCAGCGAGGGCGAGCAATGAAACTGGGGAGAGAAGGCATGGATGCCGGGAAGTGTGCGGCAGGAGCGCTGACGGTTGTGATGGCCGCAAGCTTCGCGTTTGGCGCCGGCGTCACGCGTAAGGACCTGCACTTCAAAGTCGGCAAGCACTCCATGGTTTCGATCAATAACCAATACGGATCGGTGAGGGTGAAAGCCGGAGCACCGCGTCAGGTGTCGGTCACAGCGATCCTTCATTCCGACAAAGTTGAACTGGACCAAGCCATCAGTGGCAATCGCATTAATCTGGTATCGCACCTGCTGCCTGGATCGGACGAAACCACGGGCGTTGTGGAATATGAGATGACCGTCCCCCCAAATGCCAGCCTGACCCTTCATTCCGCGAATGGTTCCATCCACGTTGAGAGACTGCAAGGCGACTTGATGTTAGAAGGAAACAACGGTCCAATGGAAGTTGTCGATTGCGCCGAGGGTCACGTCCACGTTCGGACACTGAACGGAAGAGTCAGCCTCACCAACATTCACAACGGACATATCGAGATTTCTTCCATGGGTGGCGACGTTGTGCTGAGCGGAGTGGATGGCCCGTTCGTGAAGGTAAGCTCGAACAGTGGCAAGATTCAGTATGACGGGGATTTCAGCGATTCCGGCATTTACGATTTTTCAAGCTACACCGGCAATATTGAAGCCTTGGCCCCATCCACGGCTTCTATTGACGTGCTGGCTCGCTCGACCAATGGGCCGGTGCAGAGCGATTTCTCGCTGGAACCGAAGCACACGGCTTTCGCAATGAAGGTTGGAAGTGCCTTCGCAGGCACCCTAGGCAAGGCCGCTTCTTCGGTCAATCTGTTTTCCTTCAGTGGTAAAATCCACCTCAAGAAACGCCAAAATTAGCCTCGACTCGCAACAGTCCCGAATCGTTCGCGGTGCCATACAAACCGCAGGGGCCGACGTGACTTGTGTCGCGTTGGTTGGCTTCATGGGCGCGGGCAAGACGACTGTGGGCCGGGAACTGGCGACGCGCCTGGCATGGCGTTTTGACGATCTGGACGACCTTATTCAGGCGGCGGAAGGAAGCACCATCGAACAGATTTTCGAGCAGCGCGGCGAACAGGCGTTCCGCGAAATGGAGCGCCGCATCTTAAGCGCGACGCTCGCCAACCATAGTTCGCCGCGAGTGATAGCGCTGGGGGGCGGCGCATTTGTGGATCCCGCAAACCGAGCAATTCTGGAATCGGCAAAGATTTCTGCGGTGTTTCTCGATGCCCCGGAGGACGAGTTGTTCGAACGCTCGGAGCAACCCGAGGTCGTGCGGCCGCTGCGGCTGGACCGCGGTCAGTTCTGTGCGCTTTACCGGCAACGGCGGCCCGCTTACTTGAATGCAGCCATTTGCATTCAGACTTCAGGAAAAGACGTGAGTGCGGTGGCCGAGGAAATCATTACTGCATTGAGATTGAAACCGGGAGTGTCTGATTGAAGATTCCTCTTGCGAAGCCAATGTACATCCGACTGTGCCATTCACAGAAACAGTTCTGTCGCAGTTCTCTGGTGCTTTCAGCTTGCATTCTGGCCATTGTTGTGGCTCCGGCAGCATCCAAAGAAAAAGAGAAAGACCCTGCCGAGAAGACTGTGGACTCGGGTTCATTTGGCGTTTTCAGCGGCGAACATCGCGTAGCCACTGAGACTTTTACGATTTCGCAGGGGCCTGGCGGCAGCGTGGTCACATCGGAATTCAAGTCGGCGCAAGGTGAGCAGACAGCGGAACAATCTTCGCGTCTTGAACTTACTCCCTCGGTTGAGCTGCGCGAGTACACGTGGAAAGAGGCGCTACCGGAAAAGACGCAGGCTACTGTCACGCCCAACGAGACTTTTTTGATTGAACGTTTCCTTGTAGGCGACAAGCAGCATGAGCAGAATTTTTTGCTTCCCGCTTCGACCACGATACTCGATGACTACTTCTTCATTCAGCGCGAAATATTGGCGTGGAAGTATCTTCACACAGCGTGCCGCAGCGAGAAAGGCGCGCTAGGATGTCCGAAAGGCCAGAAGATGCAGTTCGGGACGCTGAACCCGCATCAGCGGAGCTCGATGGATGTCAGCATTGAGTTTGGCGGTAAGGAGAAAGGGACCATTCGCGGCAAAGAGCAGGAATTGAGCCGATTTGTTCTCAGGGGCGAAACTGGAGATTGGGCGTTTTGGCTTGATGACCAGTTCAAGCTGGTCCGCTTGCGTGCCGAAGCGGGAGTGGAAGTAGTCCGGGATTAGATCCAGTTGTAGGTTTGGGCATAAGTTTTCAAGGTTTCCGAAGGTTTCAAGGTTCATAGATTCTGGAGCTTGGAGCCCCCCACCCTTTTTCAATCGCTGTCAAACGGGTGGAAGGAACGAGCATGCCACTTATTGATGGCCGCACCACGCGCATCCTGTTCACGATCTCGCTGTTTGCGATCGGGCTCGGGTTCCTTTATGTCGCGCGCCGCACCCTGATCGCATTTATGTTTGCGGTCTTCTTTGCATACCTGGTTGATCCGGGAGTTTCCCGCGTAGAGAAATGGACTAAGGGACGCGGCAGCGCCATCGCGGTCATTTATGTGTTGATCGTTCTTTTTCTCGGAACGTTCTTCTTCTTCGTCGGACCGAAAATCGGCCACGAAGCGCAAAAACTCACGGAGTCGCTGCCCGGGCTACTGGCACAAGTCACCAGCGGGCAACTGGCGGAGCAGCTTGGCGCGGAGCACGGATTAAGCGTTGCCACCCGCCACCAACTCGGCGCGTTCCTGGCTTCGCATCGCGACGACCTGGTGCACCTGGCGCAGCGCGCGGGATTGCGGATTGCAGAGTTGGCGCAACAGTCATGGCTGCTGATCGTGGTCCCAATACTCGCGGGATTCTTCCTCAAGGACGGACGCACTTTCAGCCAGGTTGCATTGTCTTTCGCGCATACAAAACCGCAGCGGGAGTTTTTGCAGGGTGTGATCAGCGATATGAACCAGATGCTGGCTGATTTCATCCGCGCGCAGCTGACATTGGCGGCACTTTCCTGGATTGCTTACGCAGTTTTTCTTGGTCTGGTGGTGCGCGTCCCCTACGCCCTGATGCTCGGAACCGTAGGCGGCATTCTGGAATTTATTCCCGTGGTCGGACCGTTGGTGGCAGCGTTTCTGATTCTGGGAGTTGCGCTGCTTACAGGTTCCCACTGGCTGGCGGTCCTGATTTTCCTGGCTGCCTGGCGCGTTATCCAGGATTATGCTGTTTCGCCGCAAGTGATGGGCAAAAACATGGAACTGCATCCGCTCGGTGCTATTTTCGGCGTCCTGGCGGGAGGCGAAATTGCCGGAGTGCTCGGTGTTTATCTTTCGATTCCCGTGATGGCCAGCCTGCGAATTGTGTGGCGGCGGTGGCGCATGTACGCTGAAAAACGGCGCTTCGGCCCGCTCAATGAATATTCCTTTCTCACTGAGGCGACTCCGCAAAAGTAGTCTCAAGCGGCGATTGTTGACGGCGTATCCCAGTTGGGCACGTAGCACAGCGCATTCTCTCATGGCGTACACGAGGCGCAGAAAAACCAGGAAGGGCACGAGTAGAACTCGAGCCTTCCCGATCAATAGGTCTTGCGCCTAGCTGTTACCAAGTTCTGCGCAAGTCACTGTGTGTTTGCGATCAGTTCCTACGCAGTTTTGCGCCGTGGGCGATCTTGTTCGGCGGATTCGGGCTCACGATCGAGCGTCCGATGGCATTCGTCAACCTGACGCTCGGCGTCGTCTTTGGCGATTCCATACTTTTCCTGGACTCTGCCAATCAGTTGATCACGTTGCTCATTTTTTCAGCAGAGCGTCAATTCCGGATTGAGCAATCGCTTCATCAATCTCAGACTTGGCGCCGCTGGCGGCAATGCCGCCGAGAATCTGGCCGTCAACAATGATCGGCAGGCCGCCCTGGTTAGGAAAGAATTCAGGATAAGCTAACGCGGCCATGTTGCCCTTCTTCACCGTGTCCTCCGCATCTTTAGACGGGCCCTTATAGAACGCGGCGTGACGCGCTTTTTTTTGCGCCCATTGAATGGTGTTCAACGACGCAGTGTCAGCTTTCTGCAGGAAGAGCAGATTGCCGCTCTCGTCCACAATGCAGATCGTAACTTCGACATGAAGTTCCTGGGCCTTCGCTTCTGCCGCTGCAACCATGGTCTTGATGGCAGCGAGATTGAGATATTTTTTGCTGGGAAGTTCAGCGGCAACGGCCATGATGCTAAGACTCAGCGCAAAAGCGAGTAGTTTGAGCATGGGCAGGCATGGTATCACCAACGTGGAAAGTTTCCTATCCGAGTTAATCCCTGACCTGGCGCTTCGGAGGATGGCGCATGCTACGGCCCTCGATCAACCGGAACAGTTCCTCGGCCAAGTTTGTGGCATGGTCACCTGAACGCTCGAGCGCCTGCGCCATCAGCAGCACGTCCGCGCTGTGCTGTTGCTTCAAATCGTCAGCGGTTTGGAGATGACGACGAAATAGCGAGCGGTGCACCTGGTCAATTTCCCGATCGTCACGGAGAACCTGGCTGGCCGGCTCCACTTCGCGGCGACTGAACCCTTCCCTCACCTGTTCCAGCATCTTCTCCAGAATCTCAGCCATCTCCAAAAGCTGCTGGGAATCCGCAACTGGCAATTTCATTGGCAAGCTGTTGGCACGCTGCCCTACGCTCCAAAGGAGATCACCGATGCGCTCCAGGTCCGTGCTGAACCGAAGACAGGCGAGCAATTCTCGCGCCTCAGGTTCGCTGACCTCAGCGATAGCGACAGGAAGTTGCTCGTCTATCTGGCTCTCGATACGGTCAAGTTCTTTTTCGCAGTCCCTCACCGCAAGGAGGGCCATGCGGGAGCCATTGGCAAGGAAGTCTTTGATGTTGTATGCGGCGTCGCTCGCAACTAGGCAAGCGCGCAGGGCCAGCTCCGTCAGCGAGTTGGTAGCAGGCGAACGTGCGGCCACAGTTTTTCGGCGGGTCTTTGCCTTTGTTTTTTGTTTCAAGAGTTTTGGTGTCAAGCTTTTCCTTCTGAAAGTGACTGAACAAGCGAGCGAGGCCGACGGGCGACGCAATTATAGCAATGTGTTTCGTTCGCGAACTTGTCCAGCACGGTTGTAGGGCTGTCCGAAAAATTAACCGCAAGGACGGAAAGAACGAAATCAGCCGGCCACATTTAACTTCGGTAGCTGAGCGATGGGTTCTCGGGTCATTTCGCCATCCACCATTCGCCACATGCCCAATGGATTGCTGTCCTTCAGTTCATCGGGAAGCGCTTCATCCGGAAAACCTTGATAACAGACCGCGCGGCAAAAGCGGTAGATCGCCTGAGTTCCCACAGACGTTGAGCGTCCGTCCGAAGTTGCCGGAAATGGACCGCCGTGGACCATGGCGTGACACACTTCGACCCCGGTGGGAAAGCCATTGAAGATCAGCCTGCCAACCTTTCTCTCGAGAATTGAAATCAGGTCGGCGAAATCACGCAGGTCCTGTTCGCTGCCGTGAACGCTCGCGGTCAAATGCCCTTCCAGTGCGCGTGCGACGTCCAGAACTTCCTCGCGGCGGGAATGGTGGACCAGCAGAGTCGATGGGCCGAAGATTTCCTCGGATAATTCTGGGTCCTGCAAAAAAGACTGCGCGTCGGTTTCGAAAACCGCAGCTTCGACTGCGTTCTTGTCGCTGGACGGCGCTTCGGCGAGCAGCCTAAGTTTTGATTTCTTCTTGCGCACCTCAAGTCCAGAATCGTAAGCGGCGCGTATGCCTTCGGTGAGTAGATGAAATGGAGCAGCAGTCACAGTCCTGCACAAAGTCGCGGTGAATTTAGCTGCATTGGCGCCGTCTGGTATGAAGACCATGCCGGGCTTGGTACAGAACTGTCCTGCGCCAAGCGTAAAAGAAGCGTGCAATCCGGTAGCAATTTGTTCTGCGTGCTGCTTGAGCGCACCCGGCAAAATAAAAACAGGATTGGTGCTGCTCATCTCAGCGTAAAACGGAATCGGTTCAGGACGTGTCGCAGCGATATTCATTAGAATTTTGCCCGCAGTGCGCGAGCCTGTGAATCCCCCAGCCTTGATCAGCGGATGTTTTAGGAGCGCGGTTCCGATTTCGTTGCCTGCGTCAAATAAGAGTGAGAACACACCTTCAGGCAGATTGCATTCTCGCGCCGCCTGCTGCACGGCGCGTCCTACTAGTTCGCTGGTGCCGGGATGCGCCGGATGCGCTTTCACGATGACAGGGTTTCCGGCGGCGAGCGCTGAGGCGGTGTCTCCGCCTGCAACTGAGAAAGCCAATGGAAAATTGCTGGCGCCAAACACAGCAACTGGACCCAGCGGGCGTAGGAGCGAACGAATATCGGGCTTGGGCGCCGGTTTACGGTCGAGATCGGCACGATCAATGCGCGCCATCACCCACGAAGCTTCCTCGATTACCTCCGCAAATAGCCGGAGCTGGTTGCAGGTCCGTGCTGTTTCACCTTGCAGTCGGACTTTCGCTAATGCTGTCTCGAGGCCGGCGCGTTCTATGATCTCTTCCGCGATTGCCTCGATATTCGCAGCGATCTGGCGAAGAAACCGGCCTTTGTCGTGACCCGCGAGCTGTCCGTAAATCGCGGAAGCTTGGCTTGCAAATTCCGCAGCGCGGTTGACATCATCGAGAGAGGCAGAAAAAAACTCTGGCGCGATCGCATCAGCCGTTACAGGATTATGCGCACGAAAACTTGCGCCGCTGATTGCTCCGTCTGCAAATGCAATAATCGATCGGCCGGAAAGTTTCATCAATTGAATCCGGGCACCCTCTTGACACTCACCATACTGGGGGGTGCAATTCATAGAATACTTGAATTCGCTAACTCTGAGATGTACGGCAGCCTGAGCGGGAAACACAACTGGTGAATCGCGGCGAAACTTGAGCGAACCGTTTTCTCCATTCGAATTGAAACTTGTATACTCCACACATGCAAGGAATACCCTGGAGCACAATTGCGCTCGGCTCGCTCTTGCTCATCTCGGCCTACTCAAAAGGAGGACAGGAAGTGCAATCTCCGCAACCTGAAAAGTCGAAGCCGCCTGTCAAAGTGGAGCAGCGCGGGCGCATCCTTGGAATCGGCGGTGTCTTCTTCAAATCCGCTAATCGTGATCAGATGCGCGAATGGTATTCGAAGCATCTTGGACTCGCTGACAAAGGCCAAGGCGCGATGCTTCCGTGGCGCGAACGCGACGACCCGCAAAAGGAACATGTTACCGTTTGGACTGTTTTTCCCAACTCCACTAAGTATTTCGATCCCAGCCCCGCACCCTTCATGATCAACTACGTCGTGGACGATATGGATGCTTTGCTCGACCGCTTAAAACAAGAGGGAGTAAAGATTGACGCCAAACGAATGGATGAATCCTACGGTCGCTTTGCCTGGATCTATGACTCGGATGGAAATAAGATTGAGCTCTGGCAGCCGCTGCCCGCAAAGCCCTAAGGGCCTTCATTGCACTTACTCAATCGGTTTTCTGTAGCCACGGCCCCGCAGTCGTGGAATGGTCGGAAATGCTTTGCGACTGGTCATCTCAAAATCCGCATCCCGAGCTTGAAGGTGTCCGCGCGGTGCGCGACTGCTGGCTAGCCAGTTTGACCGAATCAGCTTATTCCGGTTGGAACACGCAGATTGCATCCGATTTCACCAGATCGTAATTTTCGGTACGCGCAAGAAATCACATGCGCGTGGCGAGCCGCAGGGAGTGGATGCCCTTCTGCGCTCAGGATACCGGCCGAGTTCGATCCCGCCACTCAATAAAGATGTGGCGGAGCGCTACGTTATTCCACCATCTTCACCTGCAACGATTCACTACACAGGCTTGCCGCTCGACCAAATTGAAGACGGGATTGAGCGTTCAGTGGCAATGCAGAATGCTCGCGGAGTGCTGGTCAGCAAACAACAGAAGATGAGCGGCCGGCCCGTAACGCCATTACATAAAGGGCACGTTGGCCTTCTTGCCTGCAGTGGCATGTTGAACGGCTTCTTTGGAGAAGGCGCCGACCGGCACATCGCCCACTGGCGGGCGGTGAAGCATGTGGACGAGTTCAACGAGGAAGGCGAAGAGCTGGGTGAAACCATCATTCGGAGGCGGGAGCGATTTAGTCATGAACTGACGCTCGCCTTCGAAAATGGCCGGATTCTGGAGTTAAAGGAAATTAAGGAGAACGTTGCGGATGGCCCAGAGGAGGCCTCTTCAGAGCTCGAAGATTCGTGTGCGATGTAGGCTTATCCACTCCGGACTCGGACGGGACTCCAGACAATTGAAAAACATACACCTGAGATCTCCAATTTCCGGGTTGCGCGTCACTCGGGGCAAACCAGTGTATCGCTCGACCGTCAACAATCGTTAATGTCGTCTTGTGCCCGTTGAAGAAAGAGTTCAAGAACTTTTGGGCCTGGGACTTGATTGAGCTGGGCTGAGGCACGCAGCCGGACTCGGTGCCCATAACTGAACGCCCAGATCACCCCAATTGTCCCCGAATGCGTACAAAGAACGGACCGACGCTCATTAGCGTCGGTCCAGAATCGTAAGTCTGCAATTTCCGGGGGTTACGCATTCACGGCCTTTTTCCTGCCGAGTCTAATACCCTCGTCCCTGACGCGCTCTAATTGCTCCGACTCGGGTGCCAAAGCGCGGAAACAGAGACGGGCTTTCTCCGAAAGTTCACC
>Ga0137366_10000334_pt1 | contig 29426 bp, 19 predicted proteins | sample SagtaG_8_FD_104938 | JGI IMG/M metagenome (GOLD analysis project Ga0137366, IMG submission 104938) | Vadose zone soil microbial communities from Sagehorn Ranch, Mendocino, California, USA - Sage1_L_60_16 metaG | ecosystem: Environmental > Terrestrial > Soil > Vadose zone | place: USA...
CGTGCAAACGACCAGAGAAGTCGGCGGCTCTTATCGTCTTTACGTTGATGACAAACTCGTCCTGGACAATTGGACAACAGTTACCGCGCTCACTGACTATCGCACGCTTCGTCTCGAACCCGGGGCCCACAAGATTGTCCTGGAGCAACACGGACGGGCATATAGACGGGCTGTGCGCCTCAGGATGGGAATTGTCCGCGCTGGACAATTTGTTAGCGACAACGGCAAAAAGCTTGCCAGGAGCGCCGACGCGGTGGTGGTGGCCGCAGGTTTCGACTCCGAGTCCGAAGCTGAAAGCGCGGACAGGACTTTTCGTCTGCCGCTGGGACAAGACGAGTTGATTCAGGAAATGGCCGCGGCCAACAAGAACACTATAGTTGTCATGACGTCGGGCGGCAGCGTGGATATGAACTCCTGGCTTGACCGCGTTCCGGCGCTGGTCCAGGCGTGGTATCCGGGACAGGAGGGCGGTACGGCGCTGGCCGAAATTCTGTTCGGGGATGTGAATCCATCCGGCCGCTTGCCGGTCACCTTCGAGCGCCGCTGGGAAGATAACCCGGTCCACGACAGCTACTATCCGGAGGCGGGCACGAAGCGCGTCGTCTATAAAGAAGGAGTATTCGTTGGTTATCGTGGTTATGAGCACAATAACACGAAGCCCCGGTTCCCATTCGGGTTTGGACTGTCGTATACAACCTTCAAGTACAGCAACTTGTCTATTAAGCCAGTGTCGAGTAGCGAATCAGTTCCGCACTATGAGGTTTCTTTCGACGTTATGAATACAGGGACACGAGAGGGCGCCGACGTGGCCCAAGTGTATGTTGGCGACACGCAAACGAAAGTTCCGCGGCCGGCGAAGGAGTTGAAAGGGTTCTTGAAAGTGAGCCTTCGTCCCGGAGAGACAAGGAATGTATCGGTCATGCTCGACAGCCGCGCACTGTCTTATTATGACGTCAACGCAAAACAATGGCGTGCGGAGCCCGGCGACTTCAATGTGCTCGTTGGCCGCTCGTCCGAGCAGATTGAGCTGCGTGGCAAGCTCACACTGGCAGGGTCAGGGGGAGCCAGCAAATGAGTCTCTCAGAGTCACTGAGGTGATCGGTCTCGATCTGAATTTCGCTCTGTCGTATGTTGGCGTCGCTGACTCGTACGGGATCATGTCCGCATATGGTTACGCGGCGCCAAATGACGTTATTCCACAGGCAAAAGCTGCCGCGCAGCGGGCCCTGCGGATCGATCCCGATCCGGCACACGCAGCATATGCAAAGTTGAGCTCCGACTACGATTGGAATCGGCTGGAAGCTGAGCGCGAATACAAACGCTCGATCGAACTCAATCCGAATGTTGCTTTGACGCATTATCAATATGGGTCCGCTTGTCTCGTTCCGTTAGGCCGATTTGATGAAGGCGCCAACGAGCTAAAACGGGCTTTGGACTTGAAGCCGTTATCGGTCGCCGCAGCGGGCTGCCTTGCCGGTGCTTATGTATTTGCACGAAGGTATGATCTCGCCGTGCAAACAGGCCGTGAGGCTCTTGTCTTGGAACCGAACCACCCTACAGCCCGAATTTGGCTGGCTTTTGCATATGACGCCAGCGGCATGTATGCGGATGCGATCTCGCTTTGCCAAAACACATTACGCAGCGATCCGAGTAATCAAGACTGCCTTCAGATCGCAGGATATGCGTACGCGAAAATGGGCCGCCGTCGTGAAGCGGAGGAGATAATAAGAAGGTTTGAAGACCTTGCCCGGACGCAATATTCGGTAGCCTACAGGCCCGCGGTGATCCACGCATTATTGGGTGACAAGGACAAGGCTTTTGCCGGGCTAGAGAAATCCTTTGCCGCTCACGATTGGGACATCGGGCTAATTAAGGTCGATCCTTTCGTCGACTCGCTTCGCGACGACCAACGCTTTAAGGATCTGATCAAACGAATGGGAATGTCCCAGTAATTTGAAGCAGGATGAATGAAGAACTAAAGCGGAATGTGTAGCCGTTTTTCGAATAACGGTGCGCCTGGCCGCGCGGAAGGCAGTTAACAATACTTCGAGATATCGATATTTAGCCGATGGCTTACTATCAATGCTTGAGAGCAAGAAACTTTATAGAGAACGGAGACGAGCGAGGTTGAAAGAAGTGCTCATGTCCTGGAGCGGCGGTAAGGATAGCTGCCTTGCGCTCTACGAGATTCAGAAGACGCTCGACTATCGCGTCGCGTCGCTGTTGACAACGGTGACTTGCGACTACGATCGCGTTAGCATGCATGGCGTCAGGCGGGTGCTCCTGGAAAGGCAGGCCGCGTCTTTAGGTTTTCCGCTTCATCAAGTCCTAATCACAAAAGGCGCAAGCAATCAAGAGTACGAGACGAATCTGATCGAGGCGGTCTCGGCGTATCGTGATCAAGGAATAGACTCGATCGTGTTCGGCGATCTGTTTCTTGAAGACATCAAAACGTATCGAGATCAATTCCTAGCTCGCCATAACTTGCGCGGGATCTATCCCGTGTGGATGCGGGACACGACTGAATTCATCAAAGAGTTCATTGATCTTGGTTTCAAGGCGGTCATCACTTGCGTCAACGGCGACGTTCTGCATTCGTCATTTGCCGGAATGACCATCCACCAGAGTTTTCTCTCCGCGTTGCCAGCCCACGTCGATCCGTGCGGAGAGAACGGAGAGTTTCATACTTTTGTTTATGATGGGCCAAACTTTGCTCAACCTGTACAATTCTCAGTCGGCGAAACGGTCTCAAGGGACGGCTTCTGGTTTTGTGATCTATTGCCTCAGTGATAAAGTGCGTCTTTGCCGGCAAGCCAAACGAGATTAAGACGAGAGGGGAACCATGTTCAAACCACGATTGATTATCCTCGTGTTGATGATTCTGGCGGCAGCCGCTTCGCGTCTGATTCCCCACGCACCCAATGTAGCCTCGATTACGGCAGTCGCGCTCTTTGGGGGAGCATACCTCACCAACAAACGGCTAGCGTTGATCGTGCCACTGGCCGCGCTGTTTCTCAGCGATCTCGTTTTGGGCTTCTACAGCCACATGGAAGTCGTTTACGGAAGCTTCCTCTTGGTGGTGTGCCTTGGCTTCTTGCTGCAAAGGAACCGTTCGGCGCTGCGGATTGCCAGCACAGCTCTGGCGAGCTCGGTCCTGTTTTATGTCGTGACCAACTTCGGTGTCTGGGCTTTTGAATCCTTGTATCCGAAAACAGCGGCCGGCCTGCTGGCTTGCTACGTGGCGGCGATTCCGTTTTTTCAAAACACACTCGTCGGCGATGCTCTCTACGTCGCGGTCCTGTTCGGCGGTTTCGCGCTGGCCGAAAAACTATTCCCCATCCTGCGCGAGCGCGATCTGAGACACGCAGAACCAGTGTAAAGAAAAATGACGAGCGCGCGGATTGTCTCTTTTCTTCCTTCGGCCACCGAGATGGCATTTGCTCTCGGCCTGGGCGATCAACTCGTCGGAGTCACGCACGAATGCGACTATCCGCCTGAAGTCGAAGGTAAGCCGGTAGTCGTTCGCTACGTTCTTCCCATTGAGAAGATGAGCCAGCCGGAGATTGATGCCGCTGTCACGCAAAGAATGCGAGATGGACTCAGTCTCTATCAGGTGGATGAGCAACTGCTACAAGAACTCGCCCCCGACATAATTCTGACGCAAGACTTGTGTCAGGTCTGCGCCCCTTCCGGGAATGAAGTAAGCCAAGCGCTGAACCTGCTGCCGAAGAAACCGCAAATCCTTTGGCTGACGCCCAAATCGCTCGAAGAAATCTTTGATAATCTGCGTGAGCTAGGACAAGCAACCGGCCGGGTCGAAGAGGCTGAACAGCTGATTGCCGCCGGGCGCATTAGGTTGGCAAAGGTAGCCGCCGCCACACGCAATTTACCACACCGCCATCGTGTGTTTTGTATGGAGTGGCTCGATCCGGTCTATTGCAGCGGACACTGGATGCCGGAGATGGTAAGGATAGCGGGAGGCGTGGATGCGCTTGCTCGCAAAGGAGCGGATTCAGTTCGTATTCCCTGGGACGATGTTTTGGAATGGGCGCCGGAAGTTCTGATCATCACGCCCTGCGGCTTCAACCTGGATAGAGTGATCGAACAAACACCACAACTTTTCAACTATCCAGGTTGGACCGAGCTTCCCGCGGTCCGCGCTCACCACGTATACGCGGTGGACGCCAACTCCTATTTCGCGCGCCCGGGACCGAGAGTCGTAGACGGCACGGAGCTTTTGGCTCATCTTATTCATCCAGAGCTTTTCCAGTGGGAAGGTTCGCAAGGAGCATTTCGCAGGATCGAATTCTCAAGGGCTGTTCCCACGAACTTCTCGGTAGCCAATCTTCCCTGAGGTAAGATAGTGCGCCACAGCGAACAAATCATTTCAGATCCATTCCGCGATCAATCAAAAAGGAAGAGCTGCTCAAATTGTGGCGTGAAGTTCACGTGCGGCCTAGCGGCTGGAGAACAGGGTTGCTGGTGTGAGGCACTGCCACACGTCTCTCTAGTTGCCGGCCCGGATCAAGACTGTCTTTGTCCTCCATGTCTCAGCGAAGCAATTGGCAAACTGCCCAGAGCGGGCGCGAACATTTCCAGCTCAACCGACGGCGCCACGACATCGCCGCCTATGCTCGTGGAGGGCGAAGACTACTATTGCGAAGGAGCCGCAATCGTGTTCACCGTGAGCTATCTATTGCGTCGCGGGTACTGCTGCGAGAGTGGTTGCCGCCACTGTCCATACGCAACTGCGCAATTAAACAATCAGGCCATCAGCGCACCACAATAGCCCGAACGAACAGCTAAATCACAAAAGAAAAGAGCTGTCAGACTTCTCGTCGGGCCGCTCTTTCCGTATTGCGTTCAGCGTGTCTTATCAGTGGCGCTTTGCGTCTTTTATTTCTCGGTCAGCAAGCTTCTGGGCATCCTTCGTTTCCTGCTTACTTAGCCCTAAGTCTTGAAGCGTCTGGCCAATGCTCGTACCCGTAGCAAGGCCGGCAAGGATAGCGTTGGTTGTGATATTCGGATTTCTCGCACCCAGGTTTGCCGCGAGCCGCGTGGCAGCCACGTACTGGCCGAACTTCAAATTTGGATTTCTGGCCAACGCACTTTGATACCCGCTCCGCAGATTATTGGCAGTGGTATGCAGATTCACTGCCATTCCGGGATGGTCGCGAAGTTCATTATCTGCTTGTCGGGAATTCTGCTCCTGCAAACGTGCGCGATCTAGTCCCGCGTCTGAACGACCGTTTGAGCGATCGGACGCCGTTCCGCGACCGTTATCGGCGCGTCCCGCAGACCTATCCGAAGACGTGCCGATACCTCTGTCAAGGCCCACGCCGCTTGGCGGACCTCCGCCTGTATTACCAACTCCGCCGCCCGCGCCACGCCCGTGCCCCTGTGCTGAAGCCATCATCTGGAGCCCAATAACAAGTAGGCATACCAGCACGAGTCTTGTGAACATTCTCAATGTCGTCTGCATGATTTCCCTCCATGTGTTGTTTTAGATAAATTCTCAGGCTGAGGGAAACAAGAAGAGGAGAGCGGCAATGATTTTAGCAAAAACCTCGCCACAATAGAAGGTTCGGCCTGACAAATGGTTTCTGCGTCGCAGGGGCGGCCATTGCTGCGACACCGCTGTCGGCCATTGTCCGTGCAAGAAATGAAGCGGAGGCATTTTTGAAATACGGTGCGCATGGCCGCGCACAACCTCCAACTTGTTTTGCCGAGGAGTTCAGTGTTCGCCTGAATTTGCCGGAATTTTGCCGAAACGCGCCGGGCATCTATAAAGCCTTAGCAGCGTAGGACGACTTCTCTAGCCTCAATGTTAATTCTTACGCCGCAAAAAGTAGATAAGCGGTATACGCAGTCTCCGGCCGATTCTTGACACGGTTGGGACCTGGAGTTCAAATCCTCACGCGCCTACCATATCTTTCAATAACTTAGCCCTCACAACCACGTTTTTCACTGTTCCAAAACGTTCCGTTTGAGAACCAAACTCTCGTAGTTATTTCCGCCAACAAATTGTCGTTTGCTGCAGGAATGCTGATGGGTCTTTAGAGAGCTGTTTGATTTTGGATTAGCGTTATCCCGATTCAAAGTATAACTGTTGCGTTACACGCTCAGCCGAGCTTGGAAGCTCAACCGATGTTCTCGCTAACCTCTTTAGTACGAGTTCAGCCAGTGTCGACCTGGACAAATACTGTGCAGCTATTGGGTGGGAATGTGTGTGATAATCTGGGCATGCTCTTAAGCTAAAGGCTTGACGTCACTGGAACAGTTTGCCCCGCTCTACATCGGAGGGTTGGAGCGAAATTCGGAACGGACCGGTTCATTCCAAGTCGCGACAAAGATTAAACATGATAGCCTTGATCAAATATGAGTCGGGGGTAGGTCATGTCGATCTGCGTGAAGTGGCGGAGCCTTCCTGTGGCGAGGAGCAAGTCAAGATTGAAGTCAGTCATTGCGGCGTTTGTGGTACGGACCTCCACGTATACCACGACACCTTTAGGAACTATCCGCCCGTAATTCTCGGTCACGAATTTGCCGGCATTGTTGTCGAGACAGGAAAGAAGGTCAAAAATATACCGTGCGGCGAAAAGGTAACCGTCTTGCCGGCGTCTGCGGTGATTTGTGGGGAATGCATCTACTGTCGCACTGGCCAGTTCATGTTTTGTTCGCAAAGACGCGGGATGGGACACGGCGTCAACGGGGCGTTAGCTCGTTATGCGGTGGTGCGGCGTGACCAGGTCTACAAAATCCCGGAGGATTTTTCGCTAGCCGAGGCTGCCCTGTGCGAGCCCTTTGCTTGCGCCGTGCAGGCAACTACCGAGTTAACGAACGTCAGGCTCGGGGATGTGGCATTAATTTCGGGACCTGGACCGATTGGCCTGATGTGCCTGAAAGTTCTAGCAGCCGAAGGAATCAAGACAATTGTGGCAGGACTTAGTGACGACCTGCTGCGACTGGAAGCTGCGAAAAAGATGGGTGCAAGTGTGGTAGTAAACGTAAGTGAGCAGGATCTAATGTCCGTCATAAATGAAGAGACAAGTGGTAGAGGTGTTGACGTAACTTTCGAATGCTCTGGGACAGCAGCATCAATTCGCAGCTGCTTTGAAGCACTAAAACGTTTAGGCAGCTACACGCAAGTTGGAATCTCTGGCCGTGAGATTACACTTGATTTTGATGCGATCCTATATAAGCAGCTCAAGGTCGTCGGGTCTGTGGCTTACTCAATAACCACGTGGGACCGCCTGCTAAAAATCATTAATCAGCGTGCGATAAGGTTGGACGATCTTATTACGCACACGTTACCTCTGGAACGTTGGAAAGAGGCATTCGATCTTTGTGAGCGAAAGCAAGCACTTAAAGTTCTCATTTCGCCTGGGTCAGATGGAATTAGCGAATAGCAACTCTGTCAGCCCAATGGTCAGATAAGGAATCGGTGGAAGCCGAACTACATGAAAGAACTTTTGATTAAACCTAAACCGCTTAAGGAATCCGGAGAGTCTCTGTACATCACGCCTGAGTCTGCGGGATTCGATTATCTGACGTGTCGCATCCGGAAGATGGTACGTGGTGAATTGTTTTCCAGCGCAACCGGTGCATGTGAATTAGGAATCGTGGTCCTGGGCGGGCGATGTTCGGTTGAGTCAATAGCTGGTTCCTGGAGGGATTTTGGCAGTCGCGCAAATGTTTTCGAGGGAATGCCTACTGCGCTCTATCTACCTATTGAGACCGAGTTTAGTGTGCGCGCAGAAACGGCTTGTGAACTTGCCTTCTGTTTCTCGCGTGCGGAAGAAAGATTTCCGGCGCGGCTCATTAAGCCGCAGGACATTGAGGTTGAAATTCGTGGCGGCGCTAATGCAACGCGGCAAATCAATCACATCTTAAAGCCGGACTTTCCAGCCCAACGATTACTTCTGGTTGAGGTCTACACGCCGAGCGGAAATTGGTCCAGCTACCCACCACACAAACACGATGTGCATCAGCCACCTGACGAGGTAGATCTCGAAGAAATCTATTATTACAAGATTAATCGACCGGAAGGGTATGCGATTCAGAGAGTCTATACACCGGACAGACACATTGACCAGACTCTCACTGTACGCGATGGTGAATTGGTGCTGATTCCTGAAGGCTATCACCCAGTGGTGGCCGCACACGGCTACAATGTCTATTACCTTAACGCACTCGCTGGCAGTGCACGTTCGATGGCTGCCTCAGATGATCCCGCCTATGCCTGGGTACGGCAATCCTGGGACCAGCAGGATCCGCGCGTTCCGCTGGTAGGAGGTGCTGACGGCAGATGATGACAGATCGAAGTTTCGATATTCTGCTAATGGGCCGCAGTTCTATCGACCTTTACGCAAACGACATCGGAGCGCCTTTCCCTGAAATCAAAAGTTTCGCTGCCTACGTTGGTGGGTGTCCAACCAACATTAGTGTTGGTACACGGCGGCTGGGACTACGCTCCGTGCTACTGACTGCGGTTGGAATGGATCCCGTGGGCGATTTCCTGCTGCACTTTCTTGAGCAGGAAGGTGTCATCAAAGACTTCATTCCTCGTAAGAAGGGCCACCGTACGAGCGCAGTCATTCTCGGCATCGAGCCGCCCGATAAATTTCCGTTGGTGTACTACCGAGACAATTGCGCCGATATTGAACTGACATTCGAGGACGTACTGGCCGCACCAATCGCGGATAGTTGCTTGCTCCTCGTATCTGGTACGGGGCTGAGCCGGGAGCCAAGTCGCAGCGCCACAATCTTTGCTGCAGAGCAGGCACGTTCTTGCGGAACCAAAGTGGTCCTGGATCTCGATTTTCGCCCCGATCAGTGGCACGACGCGCGGGCCTTTGGTGTAACAGTACGTTCACTCCTGCGTCTGACCGATCTCGTGATCGGTACGGCAGACGAGGCGAGGGCAGGCGCCCTAAGCGAAGGCTTGTCGGTAACGGTTGAGGATTCGCAAGTCTCTGGAGCTCAGGTTACCGGCGACGTGTTGAGGGCAGTAGATACAATCCTCAGCGCCGGTCCGGAAGCCCTCGCGTTAAAACGCGGGGGAGAGGGAACTACGGTCTACCTCAAAGGTGGCGAGCGGATAGAGGCCGCCACGTTTCCTGTGGAAGTGCAGAACGTTTTAGGTGCTGGTGATGCCTTCGCAAGCGGATTTCTTTATGGCTATCTAAAGGGTTGGGATTGGCACCGAGCAGCCCGGATGGGAAATGCCTGCGGCGCGATCGTTGTTACGCGCCACGGCTGCGCCAATTTTATGCCGTACGAACAGGAAGCGCTTAGTTTTATTGAAGAGCGGGGAGGCTTTTAGTGCAGGCTTTTGATGATAAAGAATTTCTCCCGGCTTCAGCGCTGGCGAAGATAACCGAACTTCGGATGGCTGATCCCGCCTACCCGGCTCGGATCGCCAAGACCCGCAAGCGACGTGAGGCTCTCTCATCTGATGGAAGGCTTAACATCCTGGCGGCAGATCATCCTGCACGTCGGGTGACTAAAGTCGGAGACGATGCGCTGAGGATGGCTGACCGCCACAGTTATCTCGCGCGCATTGTACGTGTGCTGCAGAGCGACGCGGTCGATGGCGTAATGGGGACAATGGATATCCTCGAAGACTTATTGGTCCTTCACCAACTGTTTGTAGATGGTGGTGGTCCAGCATTGCTCGATAACCGGCTGCTCATCGCCAGCCTCAATCGTGGCGGACTGGCAGCGGCTGGTTGGGAAATGGATGATCCGATTACCGGACCATCAGCCCGTAGCTGCGCCGCAATGAAGTTGGACGGAGCGAAGCTGTTACTGCGCATCTGCGATGAAGAACCTGACTCGCTCAAGACTCTACTAAATTGCGCCCACGTCATTACCGATATGAATGCTCTGCGTTTACCGACATTCCTCGAACCGTTGCCTGTGGTAAAAAGCAATGGCGGTTACCGCGTCGTCAAGACGCCAGAAGCCTTAGCGAAAATCGTTGGGGTGGCATCTGCATTGGGTGATAGCAGTTGTTATCTTTGGCTGAAATTGCCTTACTGCGACAACTATGAGGTCGTCGCGCGGGCGACCACTCTACCGATATTATTGCTGGGCGGCGAATCGGTCGGCGACGCGACGCCTCTATTAAGAGAAATCGAGGCCGGGCTGTCCTCTGGATCGAACGTCCGCGGCGCTTTGGTTGGTCGAAATGTTCTTTATCCGGGCCCGGAGGACCCAATCGTTGTAGCGCAAGCAGTGGGATCAATTATTCATCAGGGCTGGACAGTTGAGCGCACCTTGGCCGCTCAGGAATCCTGGCGCGGACGTGACTTGAGAGTGATAGCGGATTGTTGTCGGCGCCTTGGATAAGAATATGGTGTGTAAAGATTCAGAAATCCCGCGCACGGGAGTGGGTGGATTGTTTCAGATTCAACCTACAAGGGTAAGATACAACTCCGTGAAGAATTCCACCCACGGGAGTGGGTGGATAGTTCAAGTCCAGCCTTCTCCCGCTGACTTCCGACGTAGGCGGGATCTGAACAATTCACCCACTGTCGTGCGTGGGATTCGGGTTTTCGAAACTTCAACTTGTAGGCTGGACTTGAAGAATCCACCCACTCCCGTGGGTGGGATTTATGAGTTCTGATACAGTCTTTCGAGCAAAGTCATGGAAACGCGCAAACTAACCACAGCACAGGCGCTCATCACGTTTCTCAGGAATCAGCACGTCGAGCGCGACGGAAATGAGAGGCCTTTCTTTGCCGGTGTATGGGGCATATTTGGTCATGGCAATGTGGCTGGCGTAGGCCAGGCGTTACAAGAAACTGAGAGTTTCCGTTATTACCTGGCCCGTAATGAGCAGGCGATGGTCCATACAGCCACAGCCTACGCCAAGATGAACAATCGACTGGCCGCTTTTGCTTGTACATCTTCAATCGGTCCGGGCGCGACGAACATGATCACTGGCGCCGCGACGGCAACAATAAATCGTCTCCCTGTACTATTGCTGCCGGGCGACATCTTCGCGCGCCGCAATGTCGCCCCTGTACTGCAACAGCTCGAGTGGGAGCACACGCAGGACATTTCGGTCAACGACGCATTCAAACCTGTCTCGCGTTATTGGGATCGCATCAACAGACCTGATCAATTGCCTCCCGCTTTGTTAGAAGCAACGCGCGTCTTAACTTCCCCCGCCAATACTGGTGCGGTGACGTTGGCCCTGCCGCAGGATGTGCAGGCCGAATCATGGGATTACCCAGCGGAGCTTTTCGAGAAACGAGTGTGGGCTATCGTCCGAACGATGGCCGATCGCACACTTCTCGCGCGCGCCATAGAATGGATTCGCGCGGCAAAGAAGCCATTCGTCATCACGGGCGGCGGCGTCATCTATAGCGAAGCGAGCGAATCACTCGCGCGTCTCGTCGAACAGACGGGCATTCCCGTGGGAGAAACGATGGCGGGCAAGGGGGCACTACCATGGAACCATCCCCAAAACCTTGAAGCTGTGGGCGTGACTGGAACTCCTGGTGCCAATATCCTGGCTCGCGAGGCCGATTTGGTAATTGCGATTGGCACGCGTCTCAGCGATTTTACGACGGCATCGAAAACAGCATTCCAGAACCCGCACGTTCGCTTCATTAACATCAACGTAACTGAATTCGACGCCTACAAACACGCGGCATTGCCCCTGGTCGCCGATGCGCGCGTCACATTGGACGAATTTCGTGAGTCACTAAAGGGTTATCGAGTTGGTGATGAGTACGTATCTCGCATCGCATCATTTAAGGAGGAGTGGAACACCGAAACGGAAGGCTTATTTAACGGAAGACATGGACCGCCAATCGGCCAGAGTGAGGTCATTGGAATAGTCAACCAGTTTTCCAAACCAAATGATGTCGTGGTCTGCGCCGCCGGTAGTCTTCCAGGAGATCTACACAAGCTCTGGCGCACACGCGATCCAAAAGGGTATCACCTCGAATACGGCAACTCCTGTATGGGTTACGAAATTGCCGGCGGACTGGGCGTAAAGATTGCTGACCCGGCACGTGACGTCTACGTGATGGTCGGTGATGGCTCCTATCTCATGATGTCATCCGAGATCGTCACCTCGCTGCAAGAGGGACATAAACTTACGATCGTTCTGTTGAATAATTATGGTTTCAGCAGCATTGGTGGTTTGTCTCAGGCGCTGGGTTCAGGAGGCTTCGGAACTGATTACAGATTGCGGCGACCTGAGAGCGGCCGGCTGGATGGCCCAAGGTTGGAGGTTGATTTCGCAGCCAATGCCGCTAGTTTCGGAGCGCAGGTGGAGCGTGCCACAACCCGCGAGGATCTGCAGCGTGCTTTGGAAATCGCCCGCCGAAACGAACGAACAACGGTAATTGTGATTAACGTTGACAAAGAAGTGCGCGTGCCAGGCTACGAGTCCTGGTGGGATGTGCCAGTGGCCGACGTGTCGGAGATGGAATCGGTCAAGCGAGCGCGTGAGAGTTACGACGAGGCGGTGAAGCGAGAGCGGTACTTTTTATAAAAATAGTCGCGCCGACAGTCAGCGACATCGATAACAATCGCGACCTGCATCTTGACGGCTTCGCCGCCTGAGTTGGCTTCGCGGCGGTGGCTGTGCCCCGCCGCTCGCTGGCCCTTCGATCCCGGGGCTATGCCCCAACGCGGGGCGCAGCCGCAGTAATTTAATCGGACAGCCAAAACGGAAGGGCACAGCCGCTTCCTCACATCAGGCGGCGAAGCCGTGACGAGCGGTCGCGCTAACGCGGGACCACCCTCGCATTGGCCACCATTGCCCAGCCTTGACTTTATTTGTCGACATTGAATGAATCTTTTCGCTTGAGAAGGTCACCCCACATGTCAGATGGCCCAGTTCTGCAAATGCGTCAAATCAGGAAGACGTTCCCCGGTGTTGTGGCCCTGGACAAGGTTGATTTTGAACTGAGGCGCGGCGAGGTCCACATACTTCTTGGTGAGAACGGCGCGGGCAAATCCACCCTGATGAAAATTCTGAGCGGGGCGTATCAAAAGACCGAGGGCCAAATCGTTCTCGACGGCGCTGAGGTTGAAATTAAGAACCCAAAACATGCGCAAACTCTGGGCATCAGCACCGTCTATCAGGAATTCAATCTGATTCCGCATCTGTCAATCGGGGAGAACATCTTTCTTGGCCGCGAGCCTGTCCGGTTTGCAGGCTTGATTGATCAGCGAGCAATACTTCAAGAGGCGAAAAGCGCTTTAAGTGGTTTAGGACTCACGCTCAATCCCCGGAAGTCAGTTAAAGAGTTGAGAGTGGCCGAACAGCAGATGGTGGAAGTAGCCAAAGCCCTTTCACTCGACGCCAGAATCCTGATCATGGATGAACCTACCGCTGCCCTCACCGAGCACGAGATTACGGAACTCTTCGCCACGATCCGCCGACTCAAGGACAAGGGTGTATCGATCGTTTATATCTCGCACCGGATGGAAGAATTGTTTGAAATCGGAGATCGCGTAACCGTGTTACGGGATGGACGCACCGTCGGCACTTACGACATTAATGTAGGGGCGTCCCTTCGTGGGCGCCCCGAGTCGCGATCGAAAGAGGGCGCCCACGGAGGGACGCCCCTACAGTCCGAGCGCCAAATAAGCAAAACCGAACTCATCCGCCTGATGGTCAACCGCGAATTGACAGAGTTATTCCCGAAAGAGCATGCGACAAAAGGTGCTGAAGTTTTGCGTGTGGAGACACTCTGCACAAAGAACGGTTTGAAGGACATCAGCTTCTCACTTCACAGGGGAGAGGTTCTCGGCGTAGCCGGTCTTCTGGGTGCAGGCCGAACAGAATTAGCACGTGCGATTTTCGGTCTGGATGAGATTTCTTCAGGAAGCATCTACGTCAACGGCGTGGTGCAAAAAATGAGCTCGCCGCGTAGTGCGATCAAATCCGGCATTGGCTTTCTCACGGAAGATAGAAAGTCCCAAGGTCTGGTTTTGCCGCTGTCGGTTGAAAGGAACCTTTGCCTTTCAAGCGTGGATAAGTTTTCGCGTTGGGGCATCATGCATACCAGCGAAGAGCGCCAGGCAGCCACTCGTTACGTGGAAGAGTTGCGTATCAAGACGCCCAGCCTGGATCAGAAGGTCGTCTTTTTAAGCGGTGGCAATCAACAGAAGGTTGTCCTTAGCAAGTGGCTTTGTTCTCAGGCAGAGGTATTTATCTTCGATGAGCCTACGCGCGGCGTTGACGTTGGTGCAAAGGCGGAAATCTATCAATTAATGAACAGGCTCACGGCCTCCGGCGTGGCTATCATGATGATCTCGTCAGAGCTGCTCGAGGTATTGGGCATGAGTGACCGGGTTATGGTAATGCGTGGTGGCCGAATCGCAGGCGAGTTTTCCGCCGGGGAGTGTACGCAGGAGAGAATCTTACAATGTGCCCTCGGCGAATAGCCGTGCGACAGCACTTCTTCTCGCACTACGGACGACAGCTCGGTACTCTGGCCGGCCTCATGGCCATGGTGATCGTGCTATGGGCTTTGACTCCTCACTTCTTAACGATTTCAAATCTTCTGAATATCGCCGAGCAGGCTACCATAATCGCCATTGTTGCCGTCGGTATGACTTTCGTCATTATTACCGGCGGTATTGATCTATCTGTGGGTTCAGTCCTGGCTTTTTCAGGGGTTGTCATGGCAAGCGTGCTTCAGCAGCGAATCCCCCTGCCGGTCGCTTTGCTGGTCGGTCTCGGCGTGGGGTTCTCGTGCGGGCTGATAAACGGGTTGCTGATTACAGTTGGGCGGCTCCCTCCTTTTATCGCTACATTGGGAATGATGAGTGTCGCACGTGGCGCGGCCTTAATGTTCACTGAGGGAAGACCGATATCAGGTTTTTCCGAGAGTTTTCGCTCGCTTGCCACTGGCGAGGTGCTGGGTATTCCGACTCCAGTATTTATAATGATCACTGTCTATGCCGTGGCCCATTTCGTCTTGCGACGGACGAAGCTGGGCCGCTACACGTATGCCATTGGTGGCAACGAAGAGGCAGCACTCCTCTCCGGTATCAACGTTCGACTTTATAAGACCATCGTGTATGGGCTTGCCGGAATGCTCGCTGGGTTGGCAGCGATACTCCTGACTGCGCGATTGAATTCGGCACAACCAATCGCCGGGATGAGTTACGAATTGGACGCTATTGCCGCCACCGTAATCGGCGGCACGAGTTTGCTGGGCGGCGAGGGAACCGTAGTGGGAACTTTGATCGGCGCACTGATTATGGCAGTGCTCAGGAACGGCCTCAATCTCTTAGGCGTCTCATCTTTTATTCAACAGGTTGTGATCGGGTCGGTTATCATCCTCGCTGTGTTGATTGATATGGCGTTGAAAAGGCGAGGTAAATAGCAAATTTTGGAAAACGGTATAGAAGGAGAAACCGGAATGAAGAAGGGTCTGATTTTTGTTCTCTTAGGTATCCTGTCGATCACTTCACTGAGCTGTCAGCGGAGTGTCGAACAGACGAATGCTTCTCCAAGAATAGCTCTGGTGCTAAAAACCGCAAACAACCCTTTCTTTATCGATATGCAAAAGGGAGCCGAAGAGGCAGCGAAAAAATTGGGAGTTAATCTGATTGTGCAAGCTGCGGAGCGAGAGGTTGACGTAGAAAAGCAGATGCAGATCATAGAGAACCTCATTCAAGCTAAAGTGGCGGCGCTGTGCGTCACGCCGAGCGGTTCACGGGAGATTGTCCCGGCCATTGAAAAGGCCAATCGCGCGGGCATTCCAGTCGTCATCGTGGATACTCGCGTGGATCCTAAAGCGATGAGCGAATCAAAGGGGAAGATTGCGACGTTCATTGGCTCGGACAACTATGAGGGTGGCAAGCTTGCCGGCGAATTCATCGCAAAACGGCTGGGAGGGAAAGGGAAGGTTGCGGTTCTTGAAGGTATTCCCGGTCACGAAACAGGCGATTCCAGACTTAAGGGTTTTCGCGACGCCATCAAGTCGACGCCTGGTATCGAGATCGTTGCTTCCCAAACAGCAAACTGGGAAAGAGATCAGGGCTTCAACGTGTTTCAAAACATCCTGCAGTCCCACCCTGACGTGCAGGCAGTATTCGCCTGTAGTGATCTGATGGCGTTAGGCGCCGTCGAAGCGATTGCCGCCGCGAAGAAGACAGGACAAATCGCAGTTGTTGGGTTTGACGCTTCAAACGAGGCGCGAGAAGCCGTGCAAAAGGGGACGATGGACGCTACCGTGGCGCAGTCTCCGGCGGAAATTGGCGCGCTTGCCGTGGAAAACGCTTACCGTGTTATCAAAGGGGAGCAAGTAAATGCGGAGTTTGTAGTTCCAATCAAGCTGATCACGAAGGAAAACGCAGTAAGCAAGTAGTCTGAGCATTTAAAGACTCTGTCGGCCGCTGTTTGTAGGTCGCACTTGAACAATCCACTCACTCCCTTGGGTGGAATTTCGAGTTTTCACACACTCTCGTAAGCCCCAGGACCATGCGCCAGCAACTGGTTATTACGAAACTAAGCTCGTAGGTAATCAATCGGGAGCCATCATATGAGCACAAAGAAGTTGGGAATTGGAGTGATCGGCGTAGGTCGATTGGGTAGTTCGTATGCCAAATATTTCATGGGTCGCATCGCAGGAGCGTCATTGGTAGCTCTCTCCGATGTGAACGAAGTAGCTGCCGCGGCGCTCGCATCGGAGTTAGGTATCTCAAAACGGTTTGCCCGCTATCAAGATCTAATTGCGGACGATGAGGTCGAGGGCGTCGTGATTGTCAGCCCTACCAGCACGCATCAAGAGGTCGTGTTGGAAGCAGCGAAACAGGGCAAAGCGATTTTCTGCGAAAAGCCTTTGTCAATCTCTCTGCAAGAGGCACGCGCAATGCGCGAGACAGTCGACCAGACGGGCGTGTTCTTCCAAATGGGTTTCATGAGGCGCTTCGATAAAGGTTACATGGCGGCAAAGCGCAAAGTTGTGGATGGCGTAATCGGCAAACCTGTTGTTTTTAAGTCGTCCTCGCGTGATCCGTACCGCCCCAGTTTGGAATATCTTGATCCAGCACACAGCGGTGGGCTGCTTATAGACTGTGGCATCCACGATCTAGACCTCGCACGTTGGTTCATGGGTGATATTGCGAGCGTTTATAGCATCGGTGGGACGTTGGCGTATCCGGAGATGAAAACGATCGGAGACATTGATAATGCCATCACGAGTATCTACTTCACTAGTGGTGCGTTGGGAACAATCGATCTGAGTCGTAATGGCGTTTACGGATACGATATCCGTACCGAGATCCTGGGTACGGAAGGCACATTGAAAATCGGCTATCTGCGAGAAACTCCGATACTCGTGATGACCAAAGAGGGGATTACTCACGACACCGTCCCCTACTTTACAGAACGGTTCGAACACGCCTACATCACACAACTTCAAAATTTCGTCGACAACGTTTTGCAAGTCAAATCACCAGCCGTTACCTGCGCTGACGGTGTTGCCGCTCTACAAGCTAGTGCTGCGGCCACTTTGTCGTTCAAAGAGAACAGGCCGGTAAGAATGCAAGGAGACGAGTTTGTATGAAGGAAGGCAGCTCTTCATTGGGACCGCAGTCGTCTCGCTGCAAAGATGCCGCCATAGAGCCTTGAAGGATTACATCGGCTAAGCGTGTTGAGCGACCTTTTCAGGCGAGACGCCTGCGGTCCCAGTGAAGAGCTGCGTCGTGGAAGGAACACGAGGCGAGGGAAGGAGATTGATGAACATCAAGGTCGGGAATGCGCCTGTTAGCTGGGGCGTTATGGAGGTTGCTGATTGGGGCGTGCAAATAGGTTATGGCAAGGTACTTGATGAGATAGCGAAAGCAGGTTACGCGGGCACCGAACTCGGACCGTTTGGCTACTTCCCAACGGAGCCCGAAAAGTTAGCCTCGGAATTATCAAGTCGGGCGTTGCAGCTGGTCGCCAGCTTTATTCCCATCCCACTGGCCCACCCAGAACGACACGAGGCGGGTTATCGTGAAGCGATGAAGGTTGCTCAATTGCTGGCGCAGACTGGAGCTCCTTTGGTCGTCTTGGCCGACGAGATGAGCGAGGCGCGCATGGCCGTGTCTGGTCGGGTTGATGAGGCTCGCGACGGGATGAGTGATGAGCAGTGGGACGACGCAGTGCTTATCCTTAATCGCATCTCTGAGGCCTGTCGCGAACAAGGACTGACTGCCGTCTTCCATCATCATGCCGGCACGTTTGTGGAAACGCCGAAAGAAGTCGCGCGTCTGTGTGAGAGTACCGATCCCGATTTGCTCGGTCTTTGCCTGGACACCGGTCATTACTTTTTCGGAGGCGGTGATCCGGTTGATGCGGTCAGCCTGTATGGCACACGCATTCGGCATCTTCATCTCAAGGATGTGCAGCGTCCTATTCTGGAAGTCGCGCGAAGAGAAGGTGCTGGTTTTCTTGAGGCAGTGCGGCGCGGCGTGTTCTGCGAGCTCGGTGACGGGGATGTTGATCTAGAGACAGTCGTTCAAGACATGGCCGGCTTCGGTTACTCCGGTTGGGCCATTGTCGAGCAAGATGTTGATACTCGGAACGAAGATGTGAATCCTCTTGAAAGCGCAATCCGCAGTCGACAGTATCTCCAAAACTTGATTGGTATCTAAAAGTATGGAGCTGAGTGGTCGAACGGTCTTATTCATATCGCGCTTCAGAGACTTGGGTGAAAAACTCCAGGTGCTACGAATTACGCTGAAAGCGTTCGCTAATTCCAGCCCAGGGTTTGCTTTGAAACCTGAGCGACAAAAGCGCACATTTGTTTAGTCGCAACTCTGAAAGAGTTGCAACGGTTCTGCGATCAACACACCGCGACGCAACTCCTTCAGAGTTGCGTCTTTAAAAATAGATACGTGGTCCCAGGGTTGCCAAGGCGCAACCCTGGGCTGGAATTGGCAAACGCTTTCAGCGTATTTCCTGTCAAGGGTGATGTTCTGGCAACATCTGTATTTTCACACAATCTCTACTGTCGAACCATGACTCCAATGAAGATTCCCCGGCCCCTATTCATTCAAACACTACCGCGCCTCTTGATCGTGATCTCACTCGTGCTCGCTCAAGCTGGGACCGTCTCATTACATACGCCTAACCAACCCCGGCCTCTCATCGCCTATGTCGATCCCTTCGTCGGTACCGAAAACGGAGGCAACATTGTACCGGGAGCGCAGATTCCTTTTGGATTTGTGCACGTTAGCCCTGACACAAATAACCCAAACACAGCCGGCTACAGTCCCTATGAAAACATTCTAGGTTTCAGTCAGACGCATGTGAGCGGTACCGGTGGCGCAAGTAAATACGGAAACTTCCTTACCACACCTCTGGTAGGCAAATTACGAGTGAGCAATCTCGGCTCACCCAAGATCGATGAGTATGCATCGCCCGGCTACTATACCGTGCGGCTGACTCGCTCAAACATCAAGGCAGAATTGACTGCGACGCGACTGGTAGCCTTTCACCGCTACACGTATCCGGCAGCCAAGCTATCGCATTTGTTGATTGATGTCAGTTCCGTGGTCCAGCCTGAGACCGGGAAAGATGCCATCAAAAACCCGCACCCGGTTGACTGTTCAGTTCGCTTCATCGCGCCCAATCGTCTTGAGGGGAGCGGCAATTTCATCGGTGGCTGGAATCAGTCGCCGTACACCATCCACTTCTCGGCTGAATTTGATCGTCCCTGGAATGCCTTCGGTACCTGGAGGGATGATCGGATTGAACCAGGTATCTCGGCAGCTTCGAATGAGGGAAGGCTCGGCGCCTACGTTACATTCGACACCCCCACCAAACAGACTGTGCAGATGAAGATTGGTGTTTCGTTCATTAGTCCGGAAAAAGCTCGCGCCAACCTTCTACGGGAGATTCCCAACTGGGATTTTGACGCAGTGCGTCATCAGGCGGAGGCCGCATGGGAAAGTGTGCTCAGTCAAATTCAAGTTGAGGGTGGAACAGAAGAACAACGCAAAATTTTTTACACTGCCCTGTTTCACTCACACTACATGCCGCACGACCTGACCGGCGAGAATGCCTGGTGGAGCTCGACTGAACCACACTACGAAGAGTTCTATGCAATCTGGGATACCTTTCGGACTCACTTCCCACTCCTGACTCTAATCCAGCCGGAGCGTCACCGCGACATGGTCCGCTCGCTGGTGGACACATACGTGCATACGGGTTGGATGCCTGACTCACGCATTGCTGGAGCCAACGGCATGACGCAGGGTGGTTCAAATGGAGATGTAGTAGTGGCCGACGCGCTGGCTAAGGGCGTCACAGGAATTAACTACCAGAAAGCGTTCGAGGCTATGGTCAAGAACGCCGACGTTGATAGTCCTCGTCCGCTTTACGAAGGGCGTGAGGCTTCCGAATATCGGCGCTTGGGGTACGTGAGCATGAATTTTCCGCGCTCGACCTCGCGAACCGTAGAATATGCCTACAATGATTTCTGTATAGCACAGGTAGCGAAGAGCCTGGGGCTGACTGCTGAAAGCCTCAAATACCTCGATCGTTCGAAGAACTGGACAAACGTTTGGAGCGATGAGACGCGCTCGGCGCGTCCGCGTTACGCCGACGGACGCTGGCTCTCCCCTTTTAAGGCAGAGCACTTTTATCCGGACAGTGACTTTAGCTACTGGGATGCGCCATTTTATGAAGGCAGCGGATATATATACGGGACTTATGTCCCACACGATGCGCAGGGACTGATAAACAAACTCGGCGGCGACTCGCCCTTTATCACGTGGCTCGATACCTTCTTTAACAACCCTCCGACACGTGATTCTGGTTTCAACAACGGTCTCTATAACCACAACAATGAGCCGGATTTCCTCGCCGCGTTTTTGTACATCCACGCCGGCCGACCTGATTGCACGCAAGAGCGCGTGCGTCGCATTCTCGCTACTGAATACGCAACCGGACGAGGCGGGCTGCCCGGCAACGACGATAGTGGAGCAATGTCTTCGTGGTATGTGTGGGGAGCCATGGGACTCTACCCGAATGCGGGACAGCCTTATTACTATGTGTGCAGTCCGCTGTTTCAACGATCGACAATTCATCTTGGCGGCGGGCGCAGCTTCAGCATTGAAGCTCCGGACACGTCCGAGACTAATTTATACGTGCAGTCTGCGACGCTCGACGGGCGCGCTTTGGACCGGGCCTGGCTAAAGCACGAAGAAATTGCACGAGGCGGAAGGCTTGTGCTTCGCATGGGTACGACCCCTTCAAGCTGGGGAAGTGGTAATAGGCCACCTTCAGTGTCGGCGCCAGAGAAGTAAAAATCTAGATAAGGTTTATTGCGACTAGGTCGCCCACTACGAAGTACTTTTTGTGAAAGGACCTCTGTGTTCTAAATGAAGACTAAGCTGACACCGACATACCTCATTGTTGCGACTCTCGTCTGGTGTGTGGTGGGGAGCAGGGCATCACACACGACCGCCGTTCCCGTCGCAAAGAACACGAACACTGCGATGGTCGAGCGTCGCGTTCACATTAATCCACCGGGCGCCAATGACAGTCGTTACGCTTATGTCCCGTTCGATGTACCCCCAGGAGCTGTTCGGATCAGTGTTAGCTACCAATATGATCGGGCGAATAATGCTAACGCGATCGACATCGGACTTTTTGACGCGCGGGGGACTGGCTCTGATGCAGATCCGCACGGCTTTCGCGGATGGAGTGGAGGTAAGCGTTCGGAGTTCTTTGTTTCTCGCAACGACGCAACGCCCGGTTATCTGAAGGGGGACATGTCTGCGGGAACATGGCGCATTATTCTTGGCCTGTACATGGTGGCTCCATCGGGTGTTGACGTAGAACTCAAGATTGTCATTACAACGGAGAAGCGAAGCAGTTTCCCTTTAGACCCAAGGACTAGCTCTGCCGCAGTTGGCAGACCTGAAAGCGCGGGAGAAACACCATCGTTTCCCCTTGTATCTGGCAACGCAACCCTACGCTGGTGGAGCGGCGACCTCCACATGCATACGGTACACAGCGACGGCGATTGGACCATTCCCGACCTGATCTCGAGTGCGCGCAGTCTTGGTTTAGACTTTATTTGCATTACGGATCACAACACTTCGAGCCACCACGCTGAGATTGATCAACTCAACAAGAGTTTGAGGCAACCGCTGTTGTTGCGTGGCGAAGAGATTACCACCTACGGAGGGCATACTAATGCCTGGGGTCTTCCCTCGGGAGCGTGGATTGATTTCCGTGTAAGGCCAGGAGATAACGACCGGATTTCACGACTCGCTGCCCAAGTGCATAGCACGGGTGCACTCATCTCAATCAATCATCCGTTTGCTTTATGCGGTGGCTGCGCCTGGAGCTATGATTCCGCGGCGCGTGACTTCGATGCGATTGAAGTATGGAATGGGTCCTGGGATCAGACCGATGATCTCGCGCTCGCGATGTGGGATAAAGTTTTGCGAAGCGGACGACACATCACCGCGGTCGGTTCCAGTGACTCACACCGTGCTGCCAACCCAATAGGTCAGCCCACAACGCACGTGGCAGCTAACGTCCGGTCTCAGAGAGCACTACTCGACGCCATCCGTCAGGGACGCGTTTATTTGACCAGTGAAGTGGCTCGGCCAGTTTTAGGTTTCGAAGCCGAGACTATGGCTAAACGATCCAAGCGCTGGATGATCGGAGATGAGATTCGGTTGAGCGGTCCTGCCAAGATCCGTTTTCTTGTAACTGCCCAAACTGCATTGCCTGGAGCGACAATTTCATTGGTTTCGAATGGTCAAGTGCTGCGCAGTATTTCAACAACTAATGGAAAGCCGCAGACAATCGACGTCGAATGCCGGAGTAACTCGTATTACCGCCTTGAGATTCGCGACAGCGCAAAAGCAATGCTGGCGCTTACTAACCCGATCTACGTGAGAGTAGGACAGGTCGATAGGAATAGGCTGGAATTCGCGAACGCCTTCGGCGTATTCCTGGCAGTTAGGACACTATCGCTTGAAAACCTTCACTTCACCCGGAGCAAGCGACGATGCGGGCTCCAATTGGAAGGGAAGCGGGCGGGGCACGAAACTTTGGTCAAGCATTAGAGCCCGGATCAATCTCATATTCTTGCAACCTCGTTCGTCAGCAGGTGCTGCAGTTGCATGACAACGGGCAGTGATGGTCTCCACCATAGTTGGCGACACGTCCTTAGGTAAGCGAACGGCGGTGCGGAAATTACCGCTGCGGTCTATTCGCAATCGAGCGTTACCCATGTCCGACGAGAACACACCTGATTGGCCATTAACCTTCACATCAAAGGCGAGCGCCGCGTCTTTTTCCTCAGATGCAGCTTCGATGTACAAATACTCGCGGGGGTCGACGATGGAATTAATGTCAGTCGGGTTTTCAGTAATCCGCCGCTCCCGAATCAGTTCTTCAGTCATCACGCGATAACTTTGCGGATACGCATCCATCATGCTCTCGCGGGTGGCCGTCTCCAGACGGGCCCTCGTGGGCAACGGGGCGAAACGGACAGCGGAGCAGGCAAGGTCGGAGAAGTTATTGTTGTCAGAGGCAGTGGCTAAGAGAGGATGGCTTCCGGCAAACCGCGACCCAGAAAAGGATTTAGTCTCGTGTTCAACTCCTTGATAGGTCTCCTCGATGACCCTCCCGGAACGAGCACGAATCTGAAAAACCCATTCGATGTCAGTAGCACGTCCCCAGCGCGACATCAATGCCGCAGTCTGCGTGCCGCCGTCTTCATTTGTAAAAATCGCGGTATACCGCACAATCAGATCATTTGCACCTTCGTGCAGAATCTCGTAGTACATCAGTAGCGGGAGGTCTGTGAAGCGGTCAATCGTATTGGCGCGTGCGTAAAGGACGGGTGAATGAGCTAGTGCAAAACGATCCTCGTCTCCAACCTGTGCCTGACTGCTGGTCGCAAGTTGAAGCACCCTCAATGTTTTTACTTCCGCACGTCGAGTCCTAGCTGCCGAGCGCGCCGGATTGCTTGCCACAGAAATTGTGTGCTTACCCTTGGGAAGTCGGCCTACCAAAACCCGATACCGGAATATTTCGTCGCCTGCCCAGAGCAGCAGATCCTGGTTGTACGCACCGTCAACTAGAACTAGAAGTGCGGCTGCTTCGGCGCCCGGGCGGGCCCATGATCCACCCGGAGTTCGTGCTTCGATCTCCAAACCAACTTCCGTGTCTTCGGCCAGGTTTAGGCCTTCACTTGCCAGCGCCTCCGAAGCTTGCGAGATATTTTGCGCAGGTAGGTGCATCGCCGTCGAAGTGTAGATGAGGATCAAGAGAAGTAGCTGAAGGTACAGAAATGTTAGCTTAGTTTTCATAAAAATTTAGCTTGGTTTTCACTGAATAACATTAGGCTGCAGGTGTTTGATCACCGTGACCGAAGATCAAAAGGATTGGATTTCAAAGTACGGCAATTCGTCATTGACTGCAACTATTAGTCTGAGAGGACGAGTTTGATAGGGGATACTTATAACTGTCCGCGACTTGAGTTATGGCAGAATCAGCATCAATTTAAAATCTTCTCCCATCGCGCTGAAGTTGTGCTATCCTCCGCCGCAAATGAGTGAAGGCTCGTCTACTGCGGGCTGAAAGTATTCATGTTCTGACCCTTCAGGCTAATTACTTTAGTTTCCGAGCACAGCGCCAGGAATTTCGTCATCGTAAATAACCGATTCCAAACGCGACGCAGCGCTAGCAAATGGCTCTTGCTTGTCGTCACCGTTTGGAGGCCACTTAATCGCGAGTTTTGCACATTCAAAATGGAGGTGGTAGCTAGCCAACCCCGAGCTACATCACAAGGAGAAGAACATGATGAGAACCTGTCGTATCATTGCCAGCCTGCTACTTCTTTATATGAGCCTAGCCGTTCAAGGATCAGCTCAAGTTAATACGGCGAGCCTTACCGGCCAGGTCACTGATACAGCCGGCGCAGTTGTCCCAAACGCGGCTGTCACCGTGAAGAACAAGGCGACCGCTGCGGAAAGAACCGCCACAACTGACAGCTCAGGTTATTACACGTTTTCGAGCTTGCCGGTGGGCGCTTATTCAGTAACCGTGGAGCTTCAAGGTTTCAAAAGAGCTGTTCACGAGAGTGTCAATCTGGAGGTCGGCCAGAAAGCACGACTGGATACACTTTTGGAAGTCGGTGCTGTAAGCGAGTCAGTTATTGTAGCCACTTCTCCCCCGTTGTTGACCACCCAGGAAGCTACGACGGGCAGCGTGATAGAGAGCCGCATGATCTCGGACCTGCCACTCGCCGGCCGTAACTGGGATGACCTCCTTAATGGGGTCCCCGGTGTTCAAGCGGATCGTTACTCTGAACAGGGAGGCGCCACCGCAAACGGTCGCACGGGCGGTGCTAACGTCCATGGTATTCGCTCATTGCAGAACAATTTTGTCCTCGATGGTGTGGACAATAACTCAATATCGGAGAACGTTCAGGAGCTGACTACGCAAGTGGCCCGGCCTTCGGTGGATTCGATCCAGGAGTTTAAGGTGAGCACGAATCCTTATTCCGCTGAAAATGGTCGCAGCCCCGGAGCGCTCGTCAGCGTCACGACCAAGGGCGGCGGCAATGATTTCCATGGAACTCTCTACGAGTTTCATCGCAATCGAATCTTCGACGCTAACAATTTCTTTCAAAACCGCGCTGGCGCTGCGAAACCTCCACACGTCCAGAATCAATTTGGACTTAACTTCAGCGGCCCAATTGTAATCCCGCGATTTGGAGAAGGTGGCCCATCGACCTACACCCTAAAGAATAAGGCTTTTTTCTTCTTCAACTACGAGGGCACTCGCGTCCGCAAGGGCGTGACTCGGCTAGGGAATGTGCCGCTGGCAAATGAAATAAGAGGAGATTTCTCTGCTGCTGCCGGCACTGCCAACCGCGTAGCGTATGCCCAGATCTTTGACCGCGTGGGCGATTGCCGAGCTAAAGCACCAGGAGCCTTCAATGCAAATGGATCCTTCATAAATAACCAAATCCCTGCCGTATGTCTCGATCCATTGGCTCAAAAGGTTCTGGGCCTTTTACCGGCGGCCAACATTGTTCCAGGCTCAGGCGGTCTTAACGTCAGCAACTTCCTTCGTTCCCCCGGGATAGTTGATGATACTGACAGCTACACCACCCGAGTGGATTGGCAGGCGAATTCAAGAAATAGTGTTTTCGTCCGCTACACTTATTCGAACCGCTTTCGTTATGTTCCTGGAATCTTTGGTGGTGTCCTTGATGGTACCGGATCCTCAGCGAACGGTCGCCTATTCATGCAAGGCCAGTCTGCCGCTATCGGCTGGACCCGAACTATTAGCCCCACCGTGGTGAACGAGTTTCGAATGGGTTGGGGACGCAATAACTCACACGCAACACAAGATCCCTTTGGTCTCAACACGCTGGCGGGGTTTGGATTTTTGGGAGTGCAAGACTCCCCAGCCTACAGCGGTGGGATTTCAGGGCTTAGCATTTCAGCGCGCGGAGGAACTCAGGTGATAGGAGGTCAATCAGGATTTGATCGGATAGGCTCACCGGATTTCTTGCCTAAGTCGCAAGCCACAAACCAATTCCAGTGGACCGACACTCTCAACGTGTCTTACGGCGTCCACCAGTTGAAGTTTGGGGTTGATATTCGAGGTCCAATGCGAAATATCTATGTAGACGTTCCCGCTTTGCGAGGTAGCTATAATTTTGATGGGAACCGCACCAGCAACCCCAATGCTGTCCAAGGCGCGCCGGCCACCGGAATTGGCTTAGCCGACTTCCTGCTCGGCTATCCCCAGCAGGCTCAACTTACCAATTTGGCCGTGGTTGACTCGCGCCTGAAGATGTTCTCTGGTTTTTTCCAGGATGATTGGAAGGTGACTCGGAAATTCACCGTGAATCTCGGTCTCCGGTACGATTTCGCAACCTGGCCGTATGAAGGCGCTAATCGGTTGACGAACCTGGATCCGTTGACAGGGCTTAAGTTCACACCTGCCAACTCTCAGTTTGGAAAAAGTCTCGTCAAGCCTGATAAGAATGATTTTGCGCCGCGCATAGGATTGGTCTATCAAATCACGCCCCAGACGGTCGTACGTGCAGGCTATGGCCGTTTCTATATGTTGTTCGAGCGTGCCGGCAGTGAAGATCAGTTGGCTCTAAATCTTCCATATTTAGTCAACAACGTGGTGACTGCTAGCAGCAGCAATGTGACAGCTAACAATATCCGGCTTCAGACTGGCTTCAATCTTTCTCTTGATCCCAGCGCAGTCAATCCCATCTTAGTTCGTCTCCGTGCAGTCAATCCTCAAGCGGTTGATCCCCTGGTCGATCAGTGGAATTTAGGCATTCAGCGTCAGCTCCCCGGTAACATAGTGGCGACCCTCGACTACGTTGGTACCAAAGGTACCCATCTCTCCACGCTGAGAAACCTGAACCAGCCGCTCTTCAATGCAAACGGTACGATTATGAATGCCGTAATCAGTGGTACTCTGCAACCTGTTTTGCCATACCCAAGTCTGGGTCCAATAGAATTCCGCGACAATGGAGGCAATTCGAATTACCACGGGGGTGAGTTGACGCTCGAGAAGCGGTATAGCCATGGCCTATCCTTCCGAGGGGCCTACACCTACTCGAAGTCCATTGATGAGTCGCAAGAGCATCTCGCTGCTGGAGGCACAGGCAGCTTTACACAGAACGCATATAATCTTCGCGAGCGGCGCGGACCCAGCGACTTCGATATACGGCATCACCTCGCACTTAGTTACATCTATGATCTGCCTTTCGGCCACGGTACCAGTCATTTTACCAAAGGTGCGCTGTCATACCTGCTCGGTGGGTGGCGTATCAGCGGCACGGGTGGTTTTCGAAGTGGGCGACCGTTTACTTTGCGCGCCGGCAACAACGATGCAACCCTAGGTGGTCCGAGGGGCGGTGGCCTTGTCAGCGCCTTCGCCGATTGCCTCCGGGACGGCAGCCTTTCGGGGAGTGAACGCACGATAGATCGGTGGTTTGATCCTTCCGCGTACGCTACGCCCACAGCATTGAATCCTACGACGGGTACGGTGCAGCCCCGTTTGGGCAACTGTGGGCGCAATACTCTGCGTGGTCCCGGTCTTACTAACTTTGACATGGCTTTGGCCCGCACGTTTAATTACTTTGGCGAGGGTCGTAGCCTGGAAATTCGTTGGGAGATGTTCAATATGTTCAATACACCCCAGTTTGGGCTTCCTGAACGGAACATCAACAGCAGTGCGGTGGGTAGAATCACAGCCCTCGCAGGCGATCCTCGCTTGATGCAATTCGCGGCGAGATTCAGTTTCTGATGAATGAGGCAACGGTGTGCAAAGGAAATACACCTTTGCACACCGTTCGCCATTTATCCCAAGAGTAGTTAACACTTTCCTCAGAACGATCAGGCTTTAGCCCGGTGATAACCAGTTCGGAAACTTGCAACCATTGAAACGGTTTCCAATTTCTCCCAAGACCACCAGCCTTATGAGTCTCTGTGAAAACGCCAACATATGAGAGTAACGCTGAAAGCGTTCGCTAATTCCAGCCCATCGTTGCAGCAACCCTGGGAGTTACGTAACAAGGAATGGTAACGCTGAAAGCGTTGGCGAATGGCTGCGCAGGCGCCGTCCGCGAACTCCTTAGGATAGTTCGCGATTAGTAATAGAGGCCCCAGGTTGCAACAACCCTGGGCTGGAATTAGCCTACGCTTTCAGCGTACGTCATCGTTAATATCACCCCAGTGCAGTTTCCATTCACACTTCCTTCCGAAAAAGAATTTGATGCAGCCGGCTTTGGCGTCAACGCGGTAGATCATCTTATCGTCGTCCCAGAATATCCTGCTCAAGCAACGAAAACGCGGATGATAAAATACCGACAAGGAGCCGGAGGGCAAACTGCATCCGCTATCGTTACGCTGCAGCGCCTGGGTATGCGAACGGCTTATGCCGGACGCTTCGGCACCGATTCCGAAGGCCGCTTTGGTTTACAGTCTTTAAAGGACGAAGGAATTAATGTTGAATCTGCGGAAGTAATTGAGGGCGCACGCACTCAGGTTGGTTATATCCTGATCGAAGCGAGAAGAGGTGAACGCACCGTTCTGTGGAATCGGGACGAGCGCCTCGCCTACACCCCTCTTGATGTTCCTGTCCAATTTGCTGTCCGGGCGCGGGTGCTTCACCTTGACGCTCATGATCCACCCGCCTGTACGCGAATGGCGCGAGAAGCACGCGCGGCGGGCACGATCGTTTCAGCGGATATCGATAACGTTTATGACGGCTTGCCGGAGTTTCTGCCATTGATTGATGTGCTCATCTCATCGAAAGAGTTTCCGCATCTCTTTACAGGCATTGACAACGCGCACGCGGCGCTCATCGAGATTAAAGCGAAGTATGGCTGTGCGCTGGTCGGACTGACGAAAGGAGGGCGAGGCGCGACTGTTCTTTGCAA
>Ga0137366_10000336_pt1 | contig 29296 bp, 18 predicted proteins | sample SagtaG_8_FD_104938 | JGI IMG/M metagenome (GOLD analysis project Ga0137366, IMG submission 104938) | Vadose zone soil microbial communities from Sagehorn Ranch, Mendocino, California, USA - Sage1_L_60_16 metaG | ecosystem: Environmental > Terrestrial > Soil > Vadose zone | place: USA...
AGCGTTGGGGCATGCTTCTTGCTAACCAAGTACGGCGACGCGAAAACATTATAGTCATCGATCGACGAACAAATCAGGATGCAGCATAAACGCCCCAATTGCCGCAAACGAGTAGTGCTCAGACGTTTCCCCCAGATGAAAGGAATGCTATTCGCGAAACGGCGAAGCACAATTCTCTTCTTCTCATTTGTTCTTATTCTTTCGCCGCTATGTCGCGCAATCTCCTGGAGCCAGACACCTGCAGCAAAAGACTCTCAGCAAAAGTCGTCACAGTTGTCGGAGCTCCTTCGTCTTGAGAGAATTCCAGTTGCCGGCGGGGCTGAACTTATTACGATATTCGCCAGACTGGATGGGCTCCAGTCAGAGGGAAAGGAAGAATGGGTGCCCCAGGTTTCCATACTTCGCGACACACTTGGAGACATTAATTCTGAAAATGATCGTCTCCGCTACGTCTGGCCGCTCACCTACACCCGTCCAACGGTAACGCAGCGCTTAGCTGCTTCCATCCCCTTCTTTTACACAAGGCTGGGCAACAAGGAAAACCTCTCACAGAAATCACCCCCACCTGCTTTCGACCTGGCAGCGCCGGCGAGCGAGGTGTGGAACAAGGTATTTTGGGCCGCATTACAAGGCGTTCTTCTTGATAGTTATGGTATTCCCATGAAGGCCTCAACGAGTTCTTACCGCAGAAACCTTAGCGACTACCGGAAGGCGCACATCATTCGGGCGTTATCAGTACTCGCGTTGTACCAGGAGGCGAAAGGCGACTCAGCGTTTTCGGATGTTGAGATGACTGAGATTCGTTCCCGACTTCTGCTTAGTGACAAAACATTCGGAGGGCTGGTCGACGATTCAAACCTGCAACAGTACGACGAAAGAAAGATCACTGAAACGAAAGACGAGCGCGGTCATAACTGGGAACTCTTGCGACAACGTGCCGAGGCAGAGTCGCTCTTTTTTGAGCCGCTGCTAATGCCGGACGGCAGCGCGACACATGCAATTGTCTGGGTTTCAAAGCGTGACCTCGAGAAAAACCAGGGGGCCCCGTACAACGGTCGTTTTCTAAACATCGCCAATCCCTGGTCTGACAAGAGGCTGTCCAACTGGCAAGGCTACGTGGAAACGCGTTACCTTGATTCTCAAAGCCGTCCCATCACACCTGACACTCCAGGAGCTGAAGCGACAGAGATGATCCCGCTTGCGCTCTACGGCCTCGACAATCCCAAGATTCCCATGTTGCTCGTCGACTTTCGCGACAGCTATAACCCGAAGAAACGCGAGCTTTCTCGCCGTGTGTTGCACGACGTTACACGAAATATTCTGTCACTTTCGAACTTCGGCAACCTGCCATTCTTTCTCGGCCGCACTGTCTTCGACTTCGTCACCGGCAGGCGCGGGATCGATATCAATCAGCCTTCACGACTGCAAACCTACTCTCAACTCAAACTACTGCTGGCTCTGAACAATTCGCTCGAGCCCAATCTGCGGAAAGAGGTAAATGGTCGCCTCGAAAAGATCTCACTGAATCCTTTCGAGAACGACCTCGAAGCCGAAGCCAAAGTTGCACAGAAGCAATATGAGACCCTGGTAGCTTACGCTAGAAACCCTGACGGGTTAGCAGCCAAAATCGAGCGCGATCGGCGCGCCGAACTCATGCCGCAGGAGCATGGCCGAGTGGCCCAACTCGTTTTCCGGCTCACAAATGTTCTGACATTCGGTGGATACGTCCACCGGGAAGAATTGACCGATCAGATGCAAGATCGCCTCGACATTGCCAGACGGCTCGACTTTCACACAAAGTTTTTAGAGCGGGTTTCGAGGTCGAACTCTAACATCGACGTAGGCTGGGATCTTGAAGACGTTAGACGATCCTTGCGTTTTATCGCTGACCACGCGACTCAGGTCAATGGGAACGTAGTATCAGCCGCCGCCAAAATCTTCGGGCGGACCACCGACGACGAAACACGACGTGCCTGTCTTGAAAGCCTTTCCCGCATCAACAATCCCAAGGCCAGGAACCAACTGCTCACGATTTCTCGGAACAGCGAGCTTGAACCCACATGGAAAGAGATTGCCGAATCCTATCTGCGCCAAACCAACCCGCACGACCAGCCCGGCAGTGTCTCCACTGTCGGAACTCCTTTGAAAGCCGGCCAGCCAAAGTGATGAACCAGCAGCGCCCAATGCATAGCGGCAACAGATCTCTGCTGCGCGCTAATGTTCCCTTCCTTCGACTTCACATACTCTTCCTAACGGCCCTTATCTGTTTGATTTCAGCGGCCGCAGACAAGGAATGTTTGGCCCAGACCAAGCGGCTCGTGATAGTCAAATGCGATGGACTTCCTTTCGACCTCGTTGATCGTTTTGTAAGAACGCGCGATCCACGCACAGGAAAGAGCTTATTGCCATGGATTAACTACATCTTTTATGAGCGGGGCGCCCGCCTCTCAAACTTCTATGTTCGTGGTATGAGTCTGTCGGCGCCGTCCTGGTCTTTGCTTGATACAGGCCAGCATCTGCAAATAAAGGGCAACGTCGAATTCGACCGCTACACGCTCCATTCGTACGACTATCTCAACTTCATACCCTTCTACCTCAACGGCGCCAGGGGTTCCCGCATCGACATGCCGGCAGTTGAGGTGCTTGACTCAATCGGGATACCGCTATTGGTGGACGCATACCCTCACAACGAGAGCTATGTGACCTTTTCCCTGTTCCAGCGCGGACCACGCTACATGACCCTTGGGAATTCATTGCAGAACAGGTTCAAAAAATCTCCCAAAGAGTTGTTTGACGAATGGACCATGGGATTCGAAATGCGAAGTGCAATCACGGACCAACTGCTCCGGGAGTTAGTCGTGAAACTGGCCGATCCAAAAATACAGTATCTTGATCTGTTCTTAACCGACTTTGATCACGTAGCGCACCATAACAACGATGACCAGTCGCATCTCTTCGTGCTGAAACAGATCGATGCAACGCTGGGCCACGTGTGGACTGCCATCCAGAAGAGTCCGCTATCCGAGCAGACGGCGCTTTTAATGGTTTCAGACCACGGTTTCAATACCGACGAAACGGTTTATAGCCAGGGATACAATCTGGTTAAACTCCTCGGGAGTCCGGCTGGGGGCGGACACCATGTGATCACCAAACGCCGTTTGCTCCTCGATTATTCAATCAAAGGCGTAGATCCGCTGGTGCCCCTCATTACGACAACCACCCGCGACTCCTACTACCTCAAGGGCCAAAGCACCGATTATCCGACTGCACTGCTCGACTTTGATGGCAACGAGCGTGCCTCCATCCACCTCCGCGATAGTGATCTCAACCTCCTCCAACTATTGCTCCAACAGCTAAAGCGCAATGATCTCCCACATCACGTCCGCAAGGCTGCGACAGAGGCTTTTTTCACAACGATCGACAGTCGCAGATCGCAATGGCAAAGCAATCTGGACCAATTGAAGGCTGAACTTGGAGCGCTCGATCGCAGTATCGCGCAACAACGAAAACTGTGGGAGTCACAACCAAAGAAACTTACCAAAGAGGAGCAGCAATTAGGCCGCGATGATGACGCGAAGCGCATTTTTGTACAACTTGATCGCTGGCTGGAGCAGGAGAAAGAGTACGGCGCGTATGCGGCTACACTCCAGAAACTGTTATCACTGTCCCCCACCAGCTTCTCTCCCTCAAACTTAGCAATTGAAGACATTATTCAAAAACGATGTATGGGAGACCACAATAGCATTCACCAACTGCAACACTATCTTGTTGGCATTGCACCGGAAGGTCTCAGCCTAAACGCCGATGGCTCACTCGATATGCAAAAGAGTTTCGTTTACGTAGATTATTTTTCTTTGCTGCACGACACCACCGTTAGAAACAATGTTCAGCCTGGCGTTTCGAACCGACCTATCGACATTATCGCGACCCGATTACCCGCTACTCTTGTGCTTCCTCTCCTGGATGATACAGACATTTCTGAAGATGTTATTTGGGTCAATGCCGGGGCTGGAAAGGAGGCGTTACTCCTGGCTCGTTCGGATGGTCGGGGGCAATTGAGTTTTCGCTATCAGCCCATCACTAGTCTCACTCAGGACGTAGAGGGCAGGCTGCACTTTCAGCCGGTGCCGTGGCAAGCCGGCCTACCGTTGCATCTCCTTGAAGATCAGCAATTGGTAGTACCGGGAGACCCAGCGTTATGGCTAAGCCAGTGGCATACCGACGTCGAATGGCTTCACGCCGTGCATCGAACACAGTATTCGAACGGCTTGATAGGCCTTCATGAGGAACTTGCTCGCCACTCGACAGCAAAGATCTCCTTTGAAGAAAGCGGCATTTCTGACGACGATCGTCTCATGAGACGCTTCGTCACGCTCCAACGAGAACTGGTGGAGGCCGATATGCTCCTGGTAGCCCATGATCATTGGAACTTTGACGTTCGCGGGTTCAATCCCGGCGGCAATCATGGTTCGTTCTTTCGCATCTCCACGCACTCTACCTTCATGATTGCCGGAGGTCTCAAGACGGGTCTTCCTAAAGCGACAACCATCGAGGAGCCCTACGATAGCCTGAGCTTTGTTCCTACGCTGTTGGCGTTAACAGGAAATCTACGCGATGATAGCAATCCAGTTCCGACCTTATGGGATAAGGGCTTTCGAAGTTTCCCCGGCCGGGTCGTAAAAGAGCTGCTGCCGAGCCGCACGGATAATCCGAAAATTGCTGTTACTGGAGTAAGCGCATCGCCTTGATTACATCTGGAGAAGATTTCGCTGACAACTGGCCACCAGAGGAAGTAGAAGAACTCTCCGAAGAACCGGAAGCTTCCACGACGAATAACTCACGCCGTTCCTTCGTTTGGCTGCAAGCGTTCGCTTTCCTTCTCGGCCTCGGCTTGCTGGTCTATGTGATAAACCGGGTCGGCGTACAACCTATCTTCGATGCTCTGCTACGCATTGGCTTCGGTTTCTTTTTCATTCTCGTCATCAGTGGATCTCGTCACGTGCTTCGCACAATTGCGATGCGAGCTGCTGTCCCACCCGAGCATCGTCGCTTTAATTTCCGACAAGCATTTGCGGCCCGTCTGGGCGGCGAGGCCATCAGCTTCCTTACTTTTACGGGTCCACTACTGGGTGAAGCCACCAAGGTTGCATTACTTCGGCGTAGAGTGCCTCTTACTTACGGAGTTCCCGCACTGGTCGTAGATAATCTGCTCTACAACCTGTCCGTCGTGTTTTTCATATTGAGTGGCGCCTGCGTGATGTTGTTTACCTATCATCTGCCGCCACTCGTTTATTCAGTGCTGCTGGTGATAGCGTCGATGGCAGCCCTGGGCATAGCCGCCGCGGCGCTGGCTGCCAAACGCCGTATTATGCTACTGACGTGGGCCATCGATCGACTGGCGCAACTTCGCCTTAGCCCTAAGGTGATTCTCAAACGGCGACAACACATTTATCATCTGGAATCGAAGGTTTACGACTTCTACAAACATCATCCCGGCGCGTTCTTCGGAATGATCGCCTGCGACCTGCTTGCACACGCCTCCAGCGTAACTGAGGTCTATGCTTCTCTGCGCATGCTTGGGTACCATCCGCAGGTGGCCCAAGCCTACATCATCGAATCGCTAACTAAAGTAATCAACTTTGTCTTTGCCTTTGTGCCCGGAACTATTGGTGTCTATGAGGGCGGCACCGAAGTGGTTCTGCGCACGCTAGGTTTCGCCGCCGCTACGGGCGTCGCTCTTGCGCTGGTTCGCAAGGCAGCGATCGTTTGCTGGACCTCTCTTGGCTTAATTGTTCTGACGTCGCGCACGCTTCCCAATGCGTGGCGCCGTATCCTTGACCGCAGCCCGCGCTTACAACGACTTATGGACAGCCTGGTATTTTCAAACATCGCTCATCGACCTGCTCGCACGGCGGTAAGTATTCTGGGTACCGCCGTCGGGGTGCTCCTGATTATCTTTACAGTCGGCCTGGCTCATGGTGTTTTGCATGAGCGTGGGCGACGAGAATCCAATATTGGTGCCGAGATAATGATCCGGGCCTCGGGCACGCTGGGCTTTGGAGGGTCATCTCCCTTTAAATTGCCGGTTTCTCATGCGACGGAAATTGCCGTCATCCCGGGAGTGCGTGCGGCGACGCCGCTCGGCCAGGCCTTTGACAAGAGCGATACGGGCTTCGGCTCGCGTTTGATTGATGGCATTGACTTCGATCAGTATGCGGCAATTGCCGGCCTAACAATTCGGGAGGGACGGAAGCTGGGCTCGGGCGATGAAGCCATCGTAGATCCGGTCTGGAAACAACAACATGATTCCGAGGGTGGCGACACTGTAAAACTCTTCGAACGGCCCTTCCGGATCGTCGGTGTTTACGAACCGCCTGGCGGGGGACGCATTAAGATCCCGCTGGCCACCATGCAGGAACAGGAAGGCGGCGAGGGTCGAACATCAGCTATCCTGGTCGCTTGCATTGACCCTGCAAAGCAGGACGAAGTGGCAGCCCTGATTCGACAGCGTTTTCCGGAGGATCAACTTCTCTTCACTCGTGATCTTCCCGAAATCTACGCGAGCGGCGTTCCGGCCCTGAACGTTTTCATAAAAGTTGTGGTGGGTGTGGCCGCCTCAATCAGTATGCTCGTCATCCTGCTCGCAATGTATACGACTGTTACGGAACGCACTCGACAGATTGGCATATTGAAGTCGTTAGGCATGTCAAAGTCAGCGATTGCCTGGGTTATCGAACAAGAAGCGCTGCTCGTTAGTTTTCTCGGCGTAGCTTTTGGCGTACTGCTCACCCTGGGAGCTCGTTTCGCCGTCATGCGTGTAACTACCTTGACCGTTGAGATCGAGCCCCGCTGGATCCTCATTTCACTCTTTGTGGGATTGGTGGGGGGCAGTATCGGCGCGCTATATCCGGCCTTGCGAGCCGCGCGACAGGATCCAGTCGAGGCTTTGAGTTATGAGTGATCAGCAAACTACTGAGACTCGCGCATTGATTGACTCAAGTGATTTTTGGACGAAAGGTAATGCCTACCTGGAACAAACCTCTTCTTCTGATCGTTGATCCATTTCTCGGTTAGCCTTTAGGTCTCTGCTAATTTATGTATTGTCCTCAATGCGGTAACGAATCATCACCGGGTCTGCAGTATTGCCGCGTCTGTGGCGCCAATCTCAAAGTGATTGGCAAAGCCGTCGCCCTTAGCGAGGCGATTGCCAGAAGCGATCGCGGTCCTTTGCCAAAAATAAAGGAAATGGTCAAAGGGCTTAAAGTAGAACACGTCACTGAAGAGGTATCGCGTGCACTGGAGCACATGAACAAAGAGATTATGCGTATCTCGCCGGAAGTAAGTCATCAGAGACGCGCATGGCTAAACCTGAGAAAGAAAAAGACAGCTGAAGAGCGTCGCGAAGAAAACCTTGTCAAGGGCACCGTCTCGTTGTTCAGCGGGATCGGTCTGACAGTCTTTCTTTACTACTTGTCAGCCGCCATTGTCCTGAAGCTTCCACCGGACGTTGTCGATAAGATTCCCTTCGAAGTTGAATCCGTTGTTCGTGTTATTTGGCTTTTTGGTCTTGTGCCCGCGCTGTCAGGCTTGGGCCATATAGTGGCAGGACTACTGATACGCCCGTCACCCGCACCGCTGGTTACTCAGCCTGAGATTGTGCGAGAGAATATCGGTACGAGCTCTGCGCCATCCGAGGTACCCATAAGCATCACCGAACACACGACCAATCTACTCAGTGAGGAAGATTTGAGACAACCGTCGGACAGGAATGCCACAACGTAAAGAGATAACGCAAAAACCTGCGGGCGTGCGGGATCTCAAAGAGCCGCGCACACCCGCTTGGTTTATGGTCGCTCTACTACTGACGTGATCTTATTCTGATCGCATAATCCGGCCAGCAATCGTTGGGGTTGAAGTTCTCGTACGAGTTTGGATTTGAATTGGGTTCTTCAAAGCCAAACGGGTTACCACCAAGCGTCACTGGAGCCGGTGGTGCAAATTTCGGATCCAGCGCTTTCGCGATTTGATCTCGCGCGTCCGAAAGATGCGCTCGGGTTTCTCTGTCCTGCGTTCTCGGCAGCGCTAGACCAATCGCAGCGCTGAGGTCACGCAATTCCATTCGGATCAGGGCGCGATAATCATTCGTCACAGGTGTTCTCCCATTCAACTTCTGCGATAACAAGTCGATGTACGAGTTTTGCAGGTTGCGTCGATACGCGTCGATGCGAACCGGTCCGACTTCGATCTCACGCCAAATGCCCTTGCGAAGGTCGGCAAGGAAATCCGCAGGCCGATATGCCGCAGCGCCGTCGATCGCTTCTTGTTCAACCAGGCGGTCGAAACGCGCATTGGCCAATAACGAATTCAACACTCGCTCCTGAGCGGTGTTGATCCGAGCCAATGCTCCTGAAGGTTCGATGCGACGAAGTATCTCAGGCTTCAAGGCCCATGTAGGTGTCGCAAATGCGTTGTCGTTCAGGAACCTGACGGCGGCAGCCTGTCGCTCTCTCGGTACGAGCGTGAAACGTACTCCGTCTTGTCCGGCATGTTTCTGCTGCGAATTGAAGCCACCCACAATGGCCGCAACGTGATTCAATTCCGTGGCCCATTGTCCGAGCATACGCCCGTAGATCTCCAATAGATCATCGTAGGGCTCCCCCGGGTGAGAAGTCGCCGGCAAAAGCATGTCAGCAACACGTTGCAGGTTCTTGATGCCCAGGGCTGTCGATGCCACGGCATCGGCGTCACCCACGGCTTCGGTGTTCTCTCCCGGGTCAGAGCCGCGCGTATCGGCGGTCGAGAAGCGCAGCCAGGGCTTTGAATCCTGTTCACGCGCCCATTCGTCGAGCGTCTTCTTTTCCTCATCCGGAGTTCTGGCGCCGGGGATGGGTTTGTATCCCCACATCGTGGCCCACTTATCATAAGGCCCTATCCGAGGAATGAGATCTTCCACGGGAATGTTATCTTCGGGCTGGGCCACATAGTTAAAACGAGAGTAGTCCATCAAAGTCGGGGTGTGACCCATGGTCTTTAGCCACTGCGGGTCGCGAACCTTGTCTGCCGGATATAAGGCGCTCGCTTTCATGTTGTGCTGGAAGCCGATGGTGTGCCCAACTTCATGGGCCACCACATACTCGATCAAACGCCCCATCAGATCGTCTGGCAGGGGCAGTTTGCGTGCACGGGGATCCAGCGGACCAACCTGCAGGAAATACCAGTCGCGCTGAAGGTTCATGACATTGTGGTAATACTGAATATCCGACTCGAGAATCTCGCCCGTGCGCGGATCCGAAACGTGGGGGCCCGAAGCATTTTCGATGGTGGAAGGGAGATAACGAATGCACGAATACCTGGCGTCTTCCGGATCCCAATTCGGGTCTTCTGCCTTTGTCGGGGCTTGCTTGGCGATGATCGCATTCTTGAAACCGGCCGCCTCAAACGCCGGTTGCCAATCTTCAATGCCCTTCATGATCCACTTCACCCATTTAGTGGGTGTGGCCGGATCGACGTAATACACAATCGGCTTGATCGGTTCGGAAAGCTCTGCATTTGGGTCTTTTTTCTCCAGTCGCCAGCGGGTAATGTAGGTGCGCTCCGGAGCGCGCTGTTCATCCACACCGTAATCTGTTTGTCGAATCGTGAAGTAGCCTACGCGTTCGTCGAACAGACGCGGCATCATGGGCTTCTCGGGCAACTTAACCATGCTGTAGTGCATAACAACAGTCGCATTCGTTCCGGCGCGCATACCCTATTGTCCTCGGTACGTTTCGTATGTTTGCCGGCCTGCGCTATTATCAAATCGATTGCAAACGGCCAAAGACTTACTGAAGGACTGGCGGAACCGGTTGTATGAGTTCAGCATCAGACAGTATGCGCGATTTCCTTGATGACTTTCGCGAGACCATAAGAGTCTCTGCGTTACGTCTGGCTGCGATCTCAGAAGATGAGAGCAGGGCGACGAAAAACCCTGACAAATGGTCACCAAAAGAAATTATCGGGCACCTGATAGATTCTGCCGCCAACAACCATCAACGCTTTGTGCGCGCGCAGTTTACGAGCGAGCTGGTCTATCCAGGTTATGAACAGGTCGCATGGGTCAAAGCGCAAAACTACAAAGACGAACCCTGGGAGCAACTTGTTCAACTGTGGACACTCTACAACCTCCACTTGGCCCATGTAATCGCGGCAATCCCCGCACCGATCCTAAACCAGTCGCGCTCACAGCATAATCTCGATCGCATCGGCTGGAAGAAGGTAGATAAAGAGCAGCCGGCAACACTTGATTATTTCGTGCGCGACTACGTGGCACATCTGCGGCATCATCTCGGTCAGATTTTCGTAGCAGACCATATTAAGTAGTAGCGCTACGCGCCAATCGGTTGATAAATAGATTTGCAATTCCAGTCTCTGAATACTTTCAGGAGAATGCCATGGCTTTCACTTACGAAGAACTCAAACACAAAACAGTCGTCGAACTGCGCGACATCGCTAAAGGCATCGAACACGAAGCGGTACAGGGTTACACGCAAATGAATAAAGAGCATTTGCTCGTCGCTATTTCCAATGCCCTGGGCATTAAACACGAGCATCACGATGTCGTCGGCGTTGATAAAGCCTCAATTAAGGCGCGCATGCGCGCGCTGAAGACGCAACGAGACGCAGCAATTGCCGCTCACGATCGTGCGCAACTGAAAACGGTCCGCCGCACGCTTCATCGATTGAAGCGACAGATTCACAAAGCCACCGTGTAACTTGAATCTACAACGACCGGACAATTACCCCAACGGCGTAAAGAAATCCAGGTGGCGCTATTTCATAAGAGCCTCGGTAGCGACCTGGTAGTTCGCTATATTCAAATTGGAACGGAACAAAACGACCCGGTCGCTACCGCTTGATGCGGTTCTGTGGTGAATACCTTCTGCTCCGCGTTCATGACTTACCATTGACTTTCATTTTAATCTGACATAGAACTCCGGGCAGAACGTTCTTCTTCCCAATTAGAAATCAAAAAGTGAGGTAGCTCATGAAGAAAGCTATCAACATAAGCGTGAATGGTATTACCCAGAATCACGAAGTCGAACCGCGACTGTTGCTCGTTCATTATCTGCGAGACGTACTTGCACTCACCGGGACGCATGTGGGTTGCGAAACCTCGCTTTGCGGTGCCTGCACGGTTTTGCTCGACGGCCAGGCTGTAAAGTCGTGCACAATGTTTGCCGTTCAGGCAAACGGTTCGACAGTAAAGACTATCGAAGGCTTCGCTGAGAATGGCGAGCTGCATGCTGTGCAGGAAGGATTCTGGGAGAAGCATGGGCTGCAATGTGGCTATTGCACGCCGGGCATGATCGTCGCCTCGGCACAATTGCTCGACCGAAACGCCGACCCGTCTCGTGAGGAGATTCGTCATGGGTTGGAGGGCAATCTCTGCCGTTGCACTGGATATCAACACATCGTTGAGGCAGTTGAGTACGCAGCCAGGAAGGGCGCTGGTTCTTGAGATCTAATCGGAGGTTCCAATGGCGAACAAATACGTCGGACAGAGACTGAAACGAACGGAAGACCCGCGGCTGATAAAAGGTCTTGCTCATTATGTTGATGACATCCGGCTCCCGGACACTCTTCACATTGTCTTCGTTCGTTCGGTCTACGCACACGCCAGAATCAATAACATCGATACGTCCGAGGCGTTAGCCGCTCCGGGAGTGGTCGCTGTATACACCGGGAAAGACGTGAGCGGAGTCGGACCAGTGCCCTGCGCTAGTGCCTTGCCGGGTCTGAAGATTCCTGACTACCGCGTTCTCGCGCAGGATAAAGTACTTTTTGTCGGTCATCCCATCGCCGCCGTAGTTGCAACGGATCGTTATGCTGCTCGGGATGCAGTCGATCTAATTATGGTCAACTACGAAGACCTTCCCGCTGTGGTCGATGTGGAAGCGGCAGCTAAAGGTGGAACAGTTATCCACGAGAGTTTTGGCGACAACATCGCCTACAAGCTTACTGCCGGTGAAGGTGACATCCAGGCGGCCCTCGCGACATCGGACCACGTCATCAAGCAGCGCGTGGTTCATCAGAGATTGGCGCCTATTGCCATGGAACCACGCGGTGTCCTGGCTCGCTACTTCCCCGGCGAAGAGGAATTGACAGTCTGGTCATCGACGCAGATTCCGCATTTGTTGAGGACACAGCTGGCGCTGATGATCGGCATTCCGGAGAACAAACTGCGCGTGATTACCCCGGAGGTAGGCGGTGGCTTCGGTTCGAAGCTCAACGTTTACGCGGAAGAGGCTTTGGTCGGCTGGATTTCAATGCAGCTAGGCAAACCAGTCAAATGGATTGAAACGCGCCGCGAAAACATGCAAGCGACTATTCATGGGCGCGGACAAGTCGGCGAAATCGAGATTGGCTGCAAGAAGGATGGAACACTCACCGGCCTGCGTTATAACGTTGTTGCTGACCTGGGAGCCTATCATCAGCTCCTGACGCCGGCCATTCCGACATTAACGGGCCTGATGCTTTCGGGTGCCTACAAGATTCCGGCAATCCAAATCAACATCACGGCTTGCTTCACCAACAAGATGGCCACGGACGCTTATCGCGGCGCCGGACGACCCGAGGCCACTTATGTTGTCGAGCGGGCGTTGGATCTGGTGGCCGCTGAGTTAAGCATGGACCCGGCTGAGGTGCGTCGAAAAAACTTTCCTGCCTCGAACGAGTTTCCTTTCCATACCGCGACGGGCCTGGACTATGACAGCGGGAATTACGAAGCGGCACTCAACAAAGCGCAGGAGCTCGCAGGTTATGCAAAACTGCGTGAGGAGCAAACACGAGCACGTCAGGAAGGCAGACTGATCGGCATCGGCATTTCGACCTACGTCGAAATCTGCGCGTTGGGCCCGTCTCAGGCGATGCCCGCGGGTGGCTGGGAGAGTGCGACCGTGCGTATCGAGCCAACGGGGAAAGTAACCGTTCTCACAGGCGCATCTCCACACGGTCAAGGACAGGAAACGTCGTTTGCACAGATTGCCGCAGACGAACTCGGCGTCGACCTTAACGACGTTACGGTCATCCACGGCGACACTGGCGTCGTCCAATATGGTATCGGCACGTTCGGTAGTCGCGCCACGGCCGTTGGTGGTACCGCCGTTTTTATCGCCATTCAAAAACTGAAAGAGAAGGCGCACAAGATCGCGGCACATATGCTGAAGGCTGAAGCATCTCGACTCGCCTTCGAGGGCGGGCGTTATTCAATACAGGCTGGCGCGGCGGCAGCAGCAACCGGCACCTCCTCTGACGCGGTGATACCAATAGGTGAAGCGCCGGCCGGGGCACTGCCAGAGCCAAACACAAATGGGAAGTCCAGTCTGACCATTCAGGACGTCGCGCTTGCGGCTCATCTGGCAAAGGAATTACCTCCCGATACTGAACCAGGTCTTTCTGCAACCTACTTCTTCGAACCGAAGAATTTCACGTTTCCATTCGGGACTCATATCGCTGCGGTGGAAATCGATCGCGAAACCGGCGATATAAAGTTCTTGCGTTACGTGGCGGTCGATGATTGTGGCAAGGTGATTAACCCGCTCCTGGTTGATGGGCAGCTCCACGGAGGAATTGTCCAGTCAATCGGACAAGCAATGTATGAAGAAGTGGTCTACGACGAACAGGGCCAACTCATTACCGGAACGCTGATGGACTACGCCGTGCCGCGAGCTTCGCACATTCCTGAGCTCGAATTGGATAGGACTGAAACCCCTTCTCCAGTAAATCCGCTCGGTGTTAAGGGTGTCGGCGAGGCTGGAACGATCGGCGCAACGCCGGCGATTGTAGGCGCAATCGTGGATGCGCTGGCTCCTTTTGGCGTCAGGCATTTGGATATGCCAGTGAAGCCGGAAGCGATCTGGAGAATTATTAACCAAGCCGCAGTAAACCATTAAGGAGCAATGCCCATGATTCCCGCAAAATTCGACTACCAGGTCGCGAACACACTCGAAGAAGCCGTTGCCTTGCTGGCGCAGGATCCTGACGGCGCCAAAGTGCTCGCCGGTGGGCACAGCCTGATCCCTGCAATGAAATTGCGTCTGGCTCAGCCTCAGTTGCTCGTTGATATCGCGCGCATCAAGAGCCTTGCCTACATTCGCGAGGAAGGTGATCAGATTTTAATCGGCGCGACAACCACGCACTATGAAATCGAATCGTCAGAGCTGCTCAGACGTATGTGCCCGCTGCTGCCCGAATGCGCTGCCAGCATCGGCGATGTTCAGGTGCGCAATAAAGGAACGATTGGCGGGAGTCTTGCGCATTCCGACCCCGCCGGCGACTGGCCGGCTGCGGCCCTGGCGCTCAACGCTGAACTGGTAGTCCTAGGAAGCAACGGGGAGCGAGTCATCAATGCAGATGATTTCTTCGTCGATCTGTTGACTACAGCCCTTACGCCGGGTGAGATACTGCGCGAGATTCGCCTCACCAGGCCACCAACGGGCTTTGGGCAGGCATACCAGAAAGTTCCGCATCCCGCTTCCGGTTTCGCTGTGGCAGGTGTGGCCGTGAATTTAGTCCTGGGTGCTGATCATGCGTGCCAATCAGCAAGCGTGGGGATCACCGGTGTTGCCAGCAAAGCCTATCGTGCTAAAGGAGTTGAAGCCGCGCTCAAGGCGAAGCAACTCGATGATCAGACGATCGCCAGCGCTGCCTCCCATGCTGGCGATGGCGTCGATCCAAATTCCGATCTCTTCGCATCCGGAGAGTATCGTTGTCACCTGGCGCGGATCCATACGCGCCGTGCGATCCAAACGGCAACTGAGAGGGCTGGATAGTTTCAAACGATGCTCCTGGGAGTGGTTTTCAGTCTTCTGCCTCCGGGTTGCACGTTTTTGTCTTTCTTTGTGCCATGCATTGATGAGGCTCGCTGATCTGCCTTTCCTTATTCTCAAATATCCAACAATGCCTCTATGAAGCTCGAAGGGACATACGAACTCCATGCTTCGCGCGAACGCGTCTACCAGTTATTGGTTGAACCCGACGTATTGCAGCGCTGCATTCCCGGCTGCGAGAGTCTGGAAAGGACGGGTGAGAACACTTACGCTGCGACTATTCGCGCGGGCGTTGGTTCAATCAAGGGTGTTTTCAAAGGAAACGTGAAATTGGAAGACATGAGACCACCCGAACACTATCGCATCCTCGTCGATGGCAAAGGTAGCCCGGGTTTTCTAAAAGGGTCGGGAGATCTTGATCTGGAAGCGCAGGACGTTACAACCATCGTCCACTACGCAGGCGAACTCCAGGTGGGCGGCACACTTGCCAGCGTAGGCCAGCGAATGATTCAGGGTACAGCTAAGATGATGGCGACGCAGTTTTTTACGTCCTTGGAGGCAGAGGCGAAAACGACTGCGGGTGAACCGCCACCAAAGCATGACTTTTTTCGAACAGCCCTGAGGTGGCTCTCAGGGTGGCTGCAAAACATCTTCAGGAGACACTGAGTGGCAAAGACTTTAGTCTCAGAATCTCCCGACTGATTCTGTGCTACGACACCAGTCCGGCTAGTTCCCGCCGTGTCGCGCCTTAGCGATGAAATCCTCTATGTCTGAGATCTTTCGAGGCAAAGCTTCGGTCATCCAGCGCACACCGTCCGGCGTGATCACCATATCGTCTTCGATACGAACGCCGATCCCTTTGTACTTTTGGAAAGCTGGAGCTATCGCCGTCTTAAACTTCTCCCATTCTTCCTGTTTCCAGCCACCGGGCATGTAGTCGAGCGCATCCGGACGAACATAGATGCCGGGCTCATTCGTAAAAACCATGCCGGGTTCAAATTTTCCGCCGCCGCCAACGTCGTGCACGTTCATGCCAAGCCAATGAGATGTTCCATGCATGAACCAGATCCGGTACTGAGCAGAATTCCGATCCGTGATCAGTCCAAGTTTCGCCAGCCCATCTTTTATTACCTCAGTGGCCGCTCGGTTTACCTCAGACAAGTTGCCGCCTGGATGGGAGGCTTTTGCGGCGGCTTCCTGGGCGTCGTAGACAATTTGATAGACCTGCGCCTGGGCATTTGAAAACTTTCCGTTGACAGGGAACGTTCGTGTTACGTCGGCCGAATAATGATCGTATTCGGCGCCCACATCCATCAGCAACAACTGGCCCATGGTCACCGGTCCCTGCGACTCTTCGTAGTGAAGCGTTGTCGCATTAGGACCACAGCCGACGATGTCCGGATAGCCCCAGTTGTCGGCATTGCGCAATTTAAACGTGTACGCGACTTCTGCATCAACTTCGTATTCCCACCTGGCGTCTGCAGCGGCGACCCAGGCTCGCTCGTGTGCTTCGGTGCTAATGTCGATGGCATGTTGCATAATCTGCAGCTCCATCGGCGACTTGCGGAGCCGCATCTGGACAAATATTGACGCCGCATTTTTCACACTGAAGTTCGATGCAGACTTGGCCCAATCCGAGGCGAACCGTTGCTCCTGTTTATATTCTCGGCTTTCCAGCTCACGCGGCACCAGCAGGTAGAGGGCGGCTTCGTTTTTGCCGGCGGCCTCCAAAAGAGGCTCAAAGCCATTGCCATTCGCCATCTGGGTCGTCGCCGGCAGATCTGACATGAAAATACTTTCCGCCTTGGGCCGATATGGCTGGCGATTCCGTAATGCTTTTATGAACGGCTCAAATTCGCTCGCTTCCCAAATCTCTCTGACGCCTGAGATCTCGCTTGCTTCCTGCGGGCTGTACATGTGCCCGGTCCAGGTTTCCGCCGCAGGGTTGCGCCGCGGTAAGAACAGAATCTCCGACACTTGATTGTTTCCGGGCAGCAGGACCAGAGTTGCCCCCTTTTGCTTTAGGTTCGTGAGATAATAGAGATTGTTTTCCTGCCGGTATTGGTAGTCGACATCGTTGGTATAGACTCGCGGTTCAGTACTGAACAAAATCAACAGTGACTTCGGGCCAATAGCTTCTGCGACATGCGCACGTCGTCTGGCCAGCTCTGCGAGTCGCTCCTTCTCATTAAAGACAGGCGCGGGCGGCGCGATTCTAACCATCGGAGCAACACGCCTTGCTTCTGTCTCCGCCCTGACGCTCAAAGTCGCTGGTAGAAAAAGGGCAACCATCGCGCAGATTGAAAGCGCTGCAAACGCGACGCATGTGTTTCGAGACTTACTCATTTTCTCTCTCCTCAGGCTTGAAGCTGTTCAGACTCTGCGAGCAATGCAGGAAGGTCATGATTGGACAAAGAGCTATGGCCGATTAATCTTTGAGTGGAAATCATTCGCTCTAATAAGGCATGGTTATTATACACAGCCAATCTGCAACGAGAAATCTAGCCAGCGTTGCGCATATTGAGAAAAACATTCGCCACAGATGGACGCTGATAACACGGATCAGAACGGCTCTGTAGGTAAGATCTCTCGTTTGCTCTTCCGTTTCGATCTGTGTGATGCGCTTTAATCTGCGGCTAATGTTTTTCATTCCCCGGGTTTTTACAATGCTCTTTAAAGCCACAGTATAGATGAGCCACTGGTGCCTACTGCTGAGTGAGACGCGACACCACTGGGTTGATCAGTAGGATCGATCCTGCACGTTGAGTGGACCGCAACTTGAGCGTATGCTACTTCGCATGAGTCAACAGATTCCGCGTGACAGTGAAATCATCGATGTCGGACCACCCAAACGTCGACGGTGGCGCATAGTTCTTCTCGCAGCAGTTGCTCTCGGCTTTATCTCCCTGTCTCGAATTCTGGCCGTCTACCTTTCCGCGCTCTGGTTTAGGTCGCTCGGATACTCAACGGTCTATTGGTACATGTTCAAGCTCAAGGCCGGGCTGTTCGTTGGCTTTGCCGTGCTCACTATCCTCATCTTGAGATCCGGCTTCTGGCTATTGGAACGGGTCTTTGCCGATCACTCATTTGAGAAACGGACTATTGTTCTGAACAATCAACCGTTCCAATTCTCACCGGCCAGGTTTATTCGCCCGCTCGCCTGGATTATTTCCATTGTTGCCGGCCTGATCTATGGGATAGCGCTGAAAGAAGACTGGCAAAAGTTTGCTCTCTATCTGCACCAGCCAGCGACCACTGCGCACGACTCCGTGTTCGGTAAGACTGTCGGGTTTTATCTGTTTTGTTTGCCGCTTTACGATTCAATCAGCTCCTGGCTAATAGGTATCTCTTTCATCATTCTCTGCGCGACAGTGGTTTATTCGCTCCTTAGCCTGCCGGAAACGGTATTAAAAGGCAGCGCTCGCTGGTCCTCGGGTACAGCTTTTCGCGCCGTCTGCTTTGCCCTGTCGCTCGTGCTGTTTGCGCTTAGCTGGCACACTTATCTCTCGCGATTTCCTTTCCTCTGGGAAGATCACCAAACCTTTTCCGGTGTTACCTACACCGAAGCACACTACGTGCTGCCCGCGCTGCTTTTCGTTTGCTTCGCCTTAATAGTTTCCGCGGTTATTTCTTTTCTAAACGCTTTCAGTCTAAGGCGGGTGAGTTTGTTGCTGGTCACCCTCGGACTTCCTGTTGCGGTGTACATCGTGGGAGTCGTCCTGGTGCCTGCGTATGTCCAGAGCTTTATCGTCAAACCCAATGAGTTGGACCGCGAAACTCCATTCATCGAGCAGAACATTGAGTGGACCCGGCGCGGCTTCTCCCTTGAGGATATCGAGCTGCGTGAGTTTCAGGCGGAAAACTCCGTTGAAGCTCTGGATCTGACCGGCAACCGCTCTACCCTTGAAAACATACGGCTTTGGGACTGGCAAGCGTTGCGCGACACCTTAAAACAGATTCAGGCCATTCGCACTTACTATGATTTCTCCGATGTGGATGTTGACCGCTACGCAACGACGGGCCAAACCCGACAGATGATGATTGCCCCGCGAGAGATTGATGACGACAAGCTCTCAGCTTCTTCGCGCAACTGGATCAACGAGAAGTTGATCTACACGCATGGCTACGGCGTTACGATGAACACTGCGAATGGCTTTACACCGGAAGGTATGCCTAAGTTTGTTCTATCTAATATGCCCGTTGAATCGACGGTCCCTGATATCAAGCTAACGCGGCCGCAGATTTACTTTGGGCAACAAACCGATCGAGATGTCTATGTAAGGACCAAACAAAAGGAGTTTGATTATCCCCAGGGTGATACAAATACGTACACGACTTATGAAGGCACGGGCGGTATTAGGATCGGCGGCCGGCTTCAGCGAATGTTGCTCGCCTGGGCCATCGGCGATCTATCAAAACTTCCCTTCTCCGACGATGTCACCAGCGAAAGTCGTGTCCTGATCCATCGTAATATTCGCGAGCTGGTAAACGGCGTGGCACCTTTTCTAGTTTACGATAACGATCCTTACATTGTAGTTAGCAGTGACGGTCGACTGTACTGGATGATTGATGCCTTCACTGAATCATCGAGCTACCCTTATTCCAGCCATCACAACGTAGGCAGCAACACCGTTAACTACATTCGCAATAGCGTCAAGGTCGTCATCGATGCTTACAATGGCGTCATCAGTTTCTATGTCTTTGATAAGCAGGACCCGATAATCGCGGCTTATCGCGCCACATTTCCCGCCCTCTTCCACGACGCCGCCGAAATGCCAACGGATCTGCGGGCGCATGTTCGTTATCCCGAAACACTCATTCGCGCTCAAGGCGAGGTCTACAGCCTCTATCACACGCAGAACACCAAAGTATTCTTCCAGCGCGAAGATGTCTGGAGCATAGCGCAACAAGTTGGTCTCGACGATCAAGGGAAAAAGCAAGCACAACCTCTTGATCCTTACTATGTCTTGATGCAACTCCCCGGGGAGCAGATCAAGAACGAGTTCGTTATCATTCTGCCATTCACCCCATCCAATCGAAATAACATGATTGGTTGGATGGCGGGACGCTGCGATGGTGACCACTACGGTAAGCTTCTTGTATATAACTTTCCCAAGTCCCGATTGATAGATGGACCACTGCAAATCGAGGCACGGATCGACCAGAACGCTCAGCTGTCCGGCCAGTTCACACTCTGGAACCAGATGGGCTCACGCGTCTTGCGAGGACATTTGTTGGTGATCCCCATTGGGCGTTCTCTGATGTATGTGGAACCCGTGTATCTCCAGGCGGAGCGCAGCCCGATGCCGGAGTTGCGTCTGGTTGTCCTTGCCACGCAGGAAAAACTCAGCTACGGGCAAAGCTTTGATGAAGCAATGAATAGTCTCTTCGGCGAGGCGGGAAAGACAACTACGGAGGAAAAGCCAAAGCCTTCCACGCCCACAGGTACTGAGGATCAGGCGAAACCTGCGGCCGCTCCGTCGCCTGTTTCCGAAACGTTGCAGCAGTTGGCAATCCGCGCTATTCAGGAATTTGACGACTATCAGCGACTAACATCGCAAGGAAAACTCGGAGAAGCAGGGCAAAAACTCGAACAACACAAGCGAACGCTCGAGGAAATAAAGAAATTAAGTAGCAAGCAGTAGCGCCGGTGAGCTCTTAGACCCTGGGAAGCCTGATCAGCGAGTCTCGCTTTCCCTCCGCCTTGTCACGTGGCGACTCCCTCTGCCAAAGCCTCCCGCAGACGCGGCAACGAAATATCATCCCCTTGTAATCCTCTCTATCACCGACGCGTTCAAGAAAAGATAAGGTGTAAGCGGGTACGCTTGCCCCGCTAAGCTTCTCAAACCCGTCACACGAACACTTTATTTCGTCCTCCATCCCTTGCTGTCTCGGTACTTATTGTGAAGCAAGTTTCTCTTGGAGCTTTTTTGCCTTTGCTACCGCGTCTTTGTGCTCCGGCGCATACCCAGGACTCGGACTCATCGACAAAATGATGTCTATCTGTTTGCGGGCCTCGCTATCGCGGTTAGCCGCGGCATACCCTTCGGCAAGATGAAGTCTGAGTAAAGAGTTGTTCGAACCGAACTTCAGTCCTTTCTCGAGATAACTAATTGCCTTTGTTGTATCGCCGCCCAGGACTCGAGGTGCTTGAAGGTAAAGCTGACCGAGCCCCATGTAGGCGCTCCCAAACTGGTAGCCCTCATCCAGCTTGAGTACAGCCTCCATCTCCTGGCGTATATCTTGCACCGAAGAAAGGTTCGACAGAGTGCTGTGAGCTGCGCTGCCGCCGTAGTTGGCTCCAAGCCAGAAATGGCCATCGGGCTTATTCGGCTGAAGCTGTTTGGCTACTTTTCCAGCTTCGATGCCCTCGCGGAATAGATCATCTCTTTCATCGCCGTCGGTCGTATGCTCGCCAAGATAGTAGTCGGCCCGCGCCAGCATCCAGGCAGACTCATAGTTTCCATAATCCGCGGTCCTGGCCTGTCGCAATAGGGCGAGCGCACCCCGAATCTTCGAAAGGTCTTCACGGCCGTCGTAAAGGGGTTGGGCCTGCGCAATGTTCTCGGCCGCAACCTTTTCATCCCCCATGTCGATAGCCACATCCGCCGCCGCAGCTCCCTTTCGGCAGGATGTGACGGCTATTGTCATCAGAACGACTGCCCAAACAAGGATAGACGGATCCAAATTTCCTAAGGTTTTCCTGGCTTTTGGCATTCAACAACCTCCGATTGTCTAGCACTGCTATACAGTGCATTTGCGGTCTGCTTTTCGTTATCTAAAACGACGCGAATACGGTATATTGACTAACCCATGAAGGCAAGCGCCAAAAGTTGTGTGGCGCCAGACTACGACAATACATCGGAGCGATGTTTGGAGGGGGAGTTTGGCAGGGGCATCATTCTACGACCTTGAGGGCACGTTAGTCAGCACCAATCTCGTCCACACCCTTGGCTTCTACGCGAGACGACAACAAGGGTGGATGCGCAGCTTCCAAAAGAGCGCAACGACGTTGTTGAGTCTGCCCGTTTTTGCCGTTACTGACCAGTATAGCCGAAAAGTCTTTAATGACCTTTACTTCAAACGCTACAAAGGGCAATCCGAGGATCGGCTGCGCTATTTTGCGCATGAGCTGTTTGAAGACGTTATCAAGCCCGGGGTGTTCCCAGGCAGCTATGAGCTGATTGAAAAATCGCGGAGCCTGGGTTTGCGTCAGGTGGTGATCACGGGTGCTCTGGATCTGTCGGTGAAGCCGCTAATGGAGCATTTGAATATAACCGAATATGTCACGAATCGGCTGGAGTTTGTTAATGGAGTAGCCACAGGTCGACTCCTGCCGCCCATTATGGCTGCAGCAACGAAGGCCTCATGGATTAGAACGTTTGCCGAACGAGAAGGAATCAGCCTGAGCGACTCCTATGCGTATACCGATAGTATGAGTGATCTCCCGATGCTTTCCGTGGTCGGTCATCCTGCCGCCGTTAACCCGGACATGCGCTTGCGCCAGACTGCCCTTCATCACGACTGGCCTATTTTGACTCTAAAATGAGCGATGCGACATATTCGACTTGGCCTTTGTTATCGATCTTTTCTAATTCTTTGGGTTCTGTTACCTGTTCTTACGCTGGGAAACGTAAGACTGAAACTGCTCTAGTAGGCTTCGGACCATAGAACAAAATGGCACTTCAACTTAGAAGAAAAACACACGAATCGGTTACGTACATTGACCGCGACAGCGCGCCGAGAATCATGCCCTCCGGCGAGGACTTCATCCTGGAAGACCTGCCTATCGGAACACGCGTGCTTTATCCGAACCCACCGATCAAGGGGCTGCCTAACCGCGAAGCGGCAATACGCTACGCGCTCAATCATCCGCACGGCTGCGATCCGCTGTTTGCCCAACTCGAACCCGGAATGCGGGTGACGGTAGCGGTAGATGATATCAGTCTCCCGCTACCCCCAATGGCCACACCAGACGTTCGCCAGACGGTACTCGAAATTGTTTTAGACATGCTTGCCGGTCACGGTGTCGACGATGTTCACATCATCATAGCCAACTCCTTGCATCGCAAGATGACTGAGTGGGAAATGAAACGCATGGTCGGCTCGCGAATATTCGACTCCTATTATCCCGAGCGCTATTACAACCACGATGCTGAGTGGGCCGATGGCATGGTGAAGATTGGCGAGACGAAACACAACGAACCGCTCTCGCTGAATCGCCGGACGGCTGAGAGCGATCTGGTGATTTATGTCAATATTAATCTGGTCCCGATGGACGGCGGTCACAAATCAGTGGCAGTGGGATTGTGTGACTATGAATCGCTGCGCATGCATCATGAGCCGCAAACCATTCGCGACTCGGATGGCTACATGGATCCGGCCCGTTCCGAATTGACCAGGAAATGCGAACGACAAGGAAAGCTTGTCGACGAACAGCTTAACGTGTTTCACATCGAAACTGCCATCAATAATCGCATGTACAAAGGCGACATGGATTTCTTGATCAAGAATGAAGACGACTTCACAGCTTTCGATCGGATGAAGTACGAAGCCATGCGCTATACCATGGGCAAACTCCCCCGGCCGGCGCGGCGCAGGCTCCTACATTCAATCCCGGCACAATATGAAATGATCGCCTGTCATGCGGGAAAAACTGAACCGGTGCACGAAAAGATCGTCGCAAAGGCCTTTGAACAATATGCTATTCCGGTGCGGGGCCAATGCGACATTCTGATCACCGGTATTCCTGACATTTCGCCCTATAACGTTTATTCGATTCTCAATCCTCTTCTGGTCCAGGTAATGGGCCTTGGCTATCACTTCAATTTCTATCGCAATAAGCCACTCCTAAAAAAGGGTGGTGTGATGATTCTGCATCACCCGTGCTACGACGATTTCGATCACAGGTTTCATCCCAGCTATATCGAATTCTTCAATCGTTTATTGCCGGAAACACGAGATGCGTTTGTCCTGCGTGAGAAGTATGAACGCGAATTTGCCAACAACCCCAGTTATGTTGAGATGTACCGCCGCGGCAATGCGTATCACGGCGCGCATCCGTTTTTTATGTGGTACTGGGGCGAGAATGGGCGTCAGCACGTGGGCCGGGTGATTGCCGCAGGTGCCGAAAACTCGCACGTTCCCGCCATGCTCGGATGGGAGCGCGCAGACAATCTTACGGAAGCGATCGCCATGGCTCGCAGCTACATGGGTAGTTCGGCTGAGATCACTATGCTGCACCAGCCGATGATTGGCATTGCCGATATGGAGTGAGTGACATCTTCAATAGGGTTGATCTTGTCGTTTCCTGCGACGAGGACTTCTGCGAGAGTCAGCGACAAGCTAAAGCATTTCAGACATACGTTTTTCGAACTGAAATACGATGAAATTATCACCAACCGAAATCTATCGCGATCGAAACATCTTTCTGATCGGTAGCACTGGCTTCCTCGGGAAGGTCACTCTCAGCATGCTGCTGCATCGCTTTCCCAACGTGGGAAAGATCTATGTGACCGTGCGGGCCCGATCCCAGGAGGAATCGGAGACACGATTTTGGAATAGCGTCATCACCGCTCCTCCTTTCAATCCACTGCGAGAGCGATATGGCAGCGCTCTCGAGGGATTCATTGGCGATAAAGTTGTCGTTCGCGGAGGCGACATTGCGGAAAAGAATCTCGGATACAGCGAGGAACAGGCGCAAGCGATTGCGGATGACATTGACATCATCATCAATTCGGCTGGCAACGTAACGTTTAATCCCACCCTGGAAAGCGGATTGCGCACGAACGTCGTCGGGACGCAAAACGTAATCGCTTTTGCCAAACGGATGAAGCGGCCCGCATTAGTTCATGTCTCGACGTGCTTCGTCGCAGGAAATCGCTCGGGTGCCGTTTGGGAAAGCGACCAGGTTCTTGGATATTTTCCCCGCAAGAAAGAATTGGAAGGTGTCGAGTTTTCGGTCGACCACGAAATTAATGACTGTGCAAAACTCGCCGAACGCGTCAGAGAAGAAGCCCGCGACGCAATGATGGTCGCGCGTTTCCGCGACTTCGCTCGCAAGCGACTGGGTGAAGAAGGACGAGATGCTGACGACCCCGACGCCCTGGGCCTGGCAGTGGCGCGGGAAAGAAAAGTCTGGACTCGTACTCGTCTGACGGACCTGGGGGTAGAACGTGCCGCCTGGTGGGGATGGCCAAACATCTATACCTATACGAAAGCCCTCGGCGAACAACTCGTCGCTGCTGAGCCAGGCATTGTGCGCAGCATTGTTCGTCCAAGTATCGTCGAGTCAGCCCTGGCGTATCCCTTCCCAGGCTGGAATGAGGGTTTTACTACTACGGCGCCCATCATATTTCTCGTACGGAAGGGCCAGACCAAGATTCCGGCAAACGAAAAGCTCATTCTCGACATTACGCCCGTGGATCAGGTTGCTTCGGTGATGCTCGCGGTCGCCGCGCAGGCCTGTGTCGAAGAGCCGCGACTTGTTTACCAGGCCGCAACCGGAGACTCAAACCCCAACAACATGGAGCGCATCATCGGGCTTGTGGGTCTCGATAAGCGAAAGCACTTTCAGGAGAAGGAAACAGGCGTTAAGTTTCTTAATCAAATCGCGGCGCGCATCGAACCAAGACCTGTCTCCACAGCGACCTACGAAAAGACTTCGGTCCCGATGTTCAATTCGGCGGCCAAAAAGGCTGCCTCGCTGCTTGATCGTGCCCGGCCCCGCTGGGGTGGCGGACGCGTTGCCGAAGTTATCGATCGAGTCAAGACCGGTGTCGACCGCATCGAGGAGATTACCCGCGAGACAAACGAAGCATTTGATATGTTTCGACCCTTTACCGTTGAGAACGCTTACGTGTTCAGGTCTGACAATGTCCGCTCATTATTCAAGCGCATTCGAGAAGAGGAACAAGCACTGCTCACGTGGCACCCTGAACAACTAGACTGGTACGACTACTGGCTGAACGTCCATCTTCCGGGTCTGGCAAAGTGGGTGTTTCCCACTCTTGAAGAGGACATGCGCGCGCAGCCAAAACGCGTCTACACGTATCGCGACCTGCTCGAACTCTTTGAAACCTCAACTAAGAAACATGCGACGCGTGTAGCCATGCGCATCGAGCGCGATGGTCGCAAGGAACAGTACACGTATGCTGACTTGCACGAGCTCGCCACACGGGCGGCAGCATTCCTTGTCAACGAGGGCATCAAGCATGGTGATCGCGTGATGCTTGTGAGCCAAAATGCGCCCGAGTGGGGTATGACCTATTTTGGCGTGTTGAAAACCGGGGCCACTTGCATACCCGTGGATCCCGAGAGTACGACTAGTGAAATCGTCACGTTTACCAAGGCCGGCAACGCCGCTGCCATAGTCATTAGCGAGAGCCTCGAACGCGATCATCCGGAGCTCAGGCAGCGTCTTGCCGAGGAAGCCCTGGCTGCGCGGGTATGGACCTTTGCTGAGGTATTTGCCCTGACAGACGCTGGGATTGAAGATCAGCGTATCGCGCTCTTGCCTCAAAAAGTGCAGGCGCAGACGGTTGCCTCGCTCATCTTTACGTCGGGCACGACCGGACAACCCAAAGGCGTCATGCTTTCACACCGAAACCTCACGAGTATGGTTTCAATGTTGTCATCTGTCTTCGACATGACTACTCGCGACGGTGTCCTTTCAGTATTACCACTTCATCACACATTTGAGTTTTCCACCGGCTTTCTGACGCCGCTGAGCCGTGGTGCACAGATTACTTACTTGCCTGAGCTTACGAGTGATGCGCTGGCGCGAGCGATCAAGAACGGTCATGTCACCGGCATGGTAGGCGTCCCTGCCCTCTGGGAACTGCTGCATCGTCGCATCAAAAACAGGCTCTATGAGCGCAGCGACTGGATTGGCAAAACTGCCGACAATCTCATACGAGCGAATGCGTGGCTGCGCGACAAGACGCCACTCAACCTGGGACAGGTACTTTTTTATCCCATACATGAAGGTCTGGGCGGACGTATTCGTTATTTGATCAGCGGCGGCTCGGCATTGGGCGAAAAAGTGCAGCGCGACTTCCACGGTCTGGGCTTTACAATTCTCGAAGGCTACGGGCTCACCGAAGCCTCGCCCGTCTTGACAGTCACGCGTCCTGAAAACCGAATGCTCACCGGAAGTGTCGGAAAGCCACTGCCGGGAGTGGAAGTTCGTATTGCTGACCCCAATTCAGGAGGTGTTGGTGAAGTCATCGCCCGGGGGCCGAACGTCATGCTGGGCTATTACGAAGACGAGATCGCGACACGCAAGACTTTGATTGAGCGCTGGCTTTACACAGGAGACCTAGGTCGCGTTGACGAGAGCGGCAATCTCTATTTGGTTGGCAGGTCGAAAGAAATCATCGTCGATACAAACGGGAAGAATGTTTATCCGGATGAACTCGAGGAAATATATTCAAACTCACCGTATGTAAAAGAACTGAGCATCGTTGGACTACCTGACGGCATTGGCGAAAAAGTCGCTTGTGTTGTCGTACCAGATGACGAATACGATATCTCGCTCTCCCGAGCAGAGCTACATCGCCTGATAGAAGAACACTTCCGCGAGGTCTCTGCTTCCCTGCCCTATTACAAGCGCGTCAAGGTATTGCACTTCACTGAGATCGAATTGCCGCGCACTGCCACACGTAAAGTGAAACGGCGCGAAGTGCTTCAGATAATTGAGTCGTTGGAACAAAGCCAGAAGTCGGGCCGAGCTACCAGCATACCCGAATCCGCCGACGCCGAATCAGTTTGGCTGCTTGGGGTGGTGGCGACGGTTGCCAGTCGACCACGCGCGGAGGTGTCGCTCAACTCGAGGCTGAGCGACCTGGGCTTTGATAGCTTGATGTTCGTCGAACTCGCGACTGCTATTGAAAATGCGGGCGGCTCAATTTCTGCTCCCGAACGCTTCAATGAAATTCAGGACGTGCGCGAACTAATCAGCGTTGTCAGCCGTCAGGGCCGCTCAGCGGTCAAGGCCGACACGAGATCTGAAGAGCGACCTAAGGAAACAGACGAGATCCAGGTTCCCTCTTTCGTCAAGACAGCGGGCAATAAAGCAGGCGACATGTTGCAACGCCTTTTCTACGACCAGTTTTTGCGCACTCATTACGAGGGTCGTTCAAATATCCCGCCACATACCAACTTCATCGTCGCGGCAAATCATTGCTCTCATCTTGACATGGGGCTCACTAAGATGGCCCTCGGCGAGGCCGGCAAAGATCTGGTGGCCCTGGCCGCGGCCGACTACTTCTTTGACACGAAGTACAAGCGCGCCGTGATGGAAAACTTTACTAACCTCGTACCGATGGAACGCACCGGTTCACTACGCCAATCGCTGCGCCACGCCCGTTCCTTCCTCGATCGTGGTTATAACGCGCTCATCTTCCCTGAAGGCACGCGCTCCGTAAGCGGGGAAATGGCTGATTTCAAGCCGGTGATTGGCTATCTCGCTTTGCATGCGCGAGTCGGCATTCTGCCCATGTATCTATTCGGCACGCACGCCGCCATGCCCAAAGGGACCACGATTCTCAAGAGCCGCGACGTCGGCGCTCGGATCGGCCATTTTCTCCCTTTCGAGGAACTGGAAGAACTTACGAAGAGCATGGCGCGGGCTGAGGCCTATCGATTGATTGCCGCGCTGGTAAGGCACGAAGTGGATAACCTGCGGGAACACACTCGTCATAAGTTTGACGCAAAGGGACTGCGCAAACAGTGGAAGGCAGAACGACGGGCGGCGGCAGTCGAAACTGAGGCGAATGGACAGTTGGTCGGCTGAAGAATCCACGACCAGGTTCTTCATTTGTCCCGCTTGAAGCTCGGTTACAAAAACGCCGCTATCTCGTGCCTATCAAGTGCGCTAGCTCACCGTCAACGGTTGATTAAATCGAAGATTTCGAACTTCTATTTTCTATGCCCGCCAAACCTTCAGGTAAACGCACTGCTCGAATAACCCCCGCTACGGCCACCACAAAACGTCGCGCGGCGATTGAGAAGAGGCCGCGCCCTGTAACACTCATCACCGGCGGTACGGGCTTTCTTGGCTCTCATCTGGTGCGCCAGTTGATTCAGGATGACGTAAGAGACATCCGCGTCATGGCTACTTCGATTCCGGATTGGCTGGTCGATCTCGGAGTGGAGACCTTCGAGGGCTCTATTACCAACTCAGACGATGCGAAACGCGCTGTCGACGGAATCAAGGAAATCTATCATCTCGCCGGCAAGGTTTCTCGGGAACGGAAAGACGCGCGAGAGATGTATGAGATACATGTAGAAGGCACGCGCTTGCTTTGCGATGCGGCGCGAGCTGCCGGCGTTAAGGCAATCGTCCTTGCGTCGACCAGCGGCACGATTGCGGTGACTAAGGACGGAGAGACGATTCCAGATGAATCATATCCACCCCCACTAGAAGTCGTATCACGCTGGCCTTACTACGCCAGCAAAGCCTATCAGGAAATGGCGGCGCTCGAACG
>Ga0137366_10000344_pt1 | contig 29032 bp, 16 predicted proteins | sample SagtaG_8_FD_104938 | JGI IMG/M metagenome (GOLD analysis project Ga0137366, IMG submission 104938) | Vadose zone soil microbial communities from Sagehorn Ranch, Mendocino, California, USA - Sage1_L_60_16 metaG | ecosystem: Environmental > Terrestrial > Soil > Vadose zone | place: USA...
GCCACACGTTCTCAAAATTGAGCGCGGCGATTCCACCTTTCTCAGGGTTGAGTTGGAGCTTGGGTCGCGCGCCATGGTGGTAGAGCGTTTGGACACCATCAGCCCTGCGCCAATCACCGGCGATAAGCTGATTCTTTTCGTCATAGAGCCGGCGCGCGCTAATTCCCTTCTCGGCGCTCTGCCAGATTTCAATCTTGCGGCGCGCGATGAGTTCACCACAGCCATCACAGCCTGAAGTCTGCGTCCCATTAGAGGTCTGGGCTACGCGGCGCTCTTCAACATTGATAGTCCGATGTACGACCTGATTGCGGTTGGTGGCGATCGCTTCTTCACTATCGGCCGACTGCTTCAGGAGATTAGCGGCCACGAGCGCTGATGCCGGTCGATGCCGATAAACCATTACCGTCGCGACCAGCATCATGACCGCAAACACAGCCGTCACAAACGCCGGCTTCGACCAAAAGTTGGATCCCGCCACTCCCTTGACGGCTCGCGCGACTTTTGCGGCTGTCAACGCGACCAATGAGCGAATGGAAGGACGCGGCCTCGAATAGTCTCGTAATGCCGGAAGGTCGGCGGCGGCTGGTAAGTCGCTTCTTGATTCATCGCTGGCGACCGTTATTGCTGTCGCGTTCTCAAGGACGGAAAGCGGTTCATCATCATCGAGCGCGACGGGTTCAAGTGGCTCACTGAAGTGTGGATCGACATAAACAACCTGGATGGTTGGCGAGGGACTCAGGAAACGTAACCGCAGCTCCAGTGTCCGCTGATCGCTGAGTCTCACGTGAGTCACTTGCTCGCCTGGTCCATCCGGCGGCAATGCATCGATGGCCATCATCAGCAAGCGAATCTTTTGTTCGCTGAATACTTCGACAAAACTGACATGTTCGTCCTGATCGACGATTAAGTTCAGCTCACTTCTTTCAGAGCCCACCAACTGCGAGCCCAACGCATATCCATTAACAGAGACGCAAAGCTCACGTGGCTTATGCACCAGCGTGTCTTTCACACGACGCCGCAGTTTGTTGAGCGCCTGACGGGTTAAGCCGCCTCCGCTGGCTCCCGTCCCGCCGGGTCCGCCACCGCCACGCTTGCGCGTGTCTCTGCCAAGCATCTCCGTCGCGCTTCGTTCGGAGAGCATAGGCAAACCCAGCAGAGTGTTGACTCGATCGAGACATTCAGGACAGCTGACGAGATGAGACAATTGCGAGCCTTGGATCGGAGTTGCGCTTTCGGCCGAATAGCAGTTCTTAAGTTCCTGCTGAGCAAGACAGTTCCCACTCCTCGCCTGGAAAATCGTTTGTCTTAGCTCTTCCAGAAAATCATCTAGTCCCCGCGCATACCCGGTCGGCAAGACTTCGGGCACGGGAGTCTGATTCAAGTACGCAAGCTGTCCCCCGTCGGCCAGAGTGGCTTTCGCTTCATTGCGCGCCAGGCGCAGCAGTTGATCGGCCAATGAGCGAGGGCCGCGCAGAATCCTAACGATTTCCTCAGGGTAGTAGCCGTGAAAGAACCGCAGAATTAAGACGCTCGCGGCTTTGGCCGTGTCTTTTCGCCCGCAGGCGTATTGGCAGACGCGGCGCAGTTCGTCTTGGGCCTGAATCTGATCGCGCGCATCGGTCGTGCGTAAGCCAATCTCAGCCGAATCGTATTCGACGATTGAAAATTGTTGCAGCCGGTTCCGGCTGTCGCGCCGGCGTTGGGCTAAGTGGAGGTTGCGTAACATCGTGTAGAGATAGCCGTCGAGGTTGCTGATTTTATGAAGGTCGATTTCGTTGACGGTGAATTGAATAAAAAGGTCATGCAAAAGGTCTTCGGCCAATCCGCGATCGTTTTCTGTCAAATGTAGCGACCATCCGAGCAGACGGGTATAGCGCTCGACGAACACGTCCTCACGCTCAGTTGGAAGCTGGAGGGGATCTATCATCGTCCGCAGCTTGCTGTTATTAAGTGACCGGTCTCGGTAGCGAAATCCGCGCTACCACCCGTAAAAAGTCGCTTCTACTAACAGAGAGTAAATCTGTCAGCGTAATCTATACTAGGGTCGGAAGAGTTTTTTGAGAGGTAGAAGTGATGGGGAGAGCTAGACCGGCCGAGCCCGGCAGGATGGCTCGAGGGAAAATGGGCTATTCACCTGCATCAGTTAGGCTGTTACCAATGATTATTAATAATGAGGCTGACATTTGATAGCTCGTTACAGATCAATCAAGCCTTTCTTAATCGCATGGCGCGTCAGTCCAACCACTGAGCGGATCTTCAGCTTTTCCATGATTGCCATTTTGTGTGACTCTACCGTCTTCACACTGATGTTTAGTTCCAAGGCAATCTTTTTCAACGATAAATCCTCGGCGATGAGTATCAGAATCTCGCGCTCCCTGGGCGTAAGCTTTCTCTCATCGCCTGGCTCGGAGGCTAAACTGGCATAAGCCAGGCGCCGACTCTCGACGGCTATGCGGCGGAAAATCTTCTTTGACGCGCCCTCGTCAAGCGGCGAAAAGTTTCCCTCGAACTCCGGCAACAGCAGAATCCCAAGTCTTAATGCATCTTGATCCAAATCGCCGAGAGATAAGTCCGCGCTGGACAGGATTTGCAGGAATTCGATCGCCAATTCAACGCGCCGCTGAAGCAGAGAAAGCAGCTCGGCGTCAATTTCACGCAGCTCTTCACGCCATTCGTCGGGGCTCTTGGTCATGGTCAGGGGAAGACCGTATTAAGTAAATGATTTAGGGCAATTCTTTCAGGTTCCTTTCATGGCCCACCCGATTTCAACTAGCGAATCGACCACGAGAAGTTCGAGATCACTTCAGCAATCTGTTCCATCACCCATTCAGTTTCCGTTTCGGTGATAATGTAGGGCGGCATGAAGTAAAGCACGTTGCCGAGTGGGCGAAGTAATATACGCCGGCGCAGGAACTCCGCTGCCAATCGAGGGCCGACGCGATCAAGATAGCCGCCCGCGGATTTCGATTTCCTTTCTTGCACCAACTCAATTACGGCAACGCCGCCAATTACTCGCACATCTCCGACATGCCGTAAGGTTCTGAGCGGCACTAACCGCTGCCGCAATTGTGCTTCCAGTTTTCCCACTCGATCCAGCAGTGGTTCTTCCTGGAAGATTTTCAAACTCTCCAACGCCACGGCGCAGGCCAGCGGATTGGCCGTATATGAGTGACCATGGAAAAAAGTCTTGAGCGGATCATCGTTCTGAAACGCTGCAAAGATGGCATCAGTGGTAGCAGTAGCGCCCAGGGGAAGATATCCGGCCGTAAGGGCTTTCGATAGACACATAATGTCCGGACTGATCGATGCATGATCGCAGGCGAACATACGCCCCGTCCGGCCAAAGCCGGTGAGTACTTCGTCAGCGATCATCAAGGTTCCGTGGCGGTCACAAATATCGCGCACGCCTTTCAGAAACTCGGCGGGCCAGACGATCATTCCACCTGCACCCTGTAGCATCGGTTCCACGATTACCGCGGCGATATCACGACCTTCAGCGAGGGTTCTTTCCAGTTCATCCAGGCAGTCAACACGGCAACTATCTCGTTTGAGTTCCACCGGACAGCGATAGCAATAGGGCGACGCGACATGCGTAACTCCGAAGAGGAGCGGCAAGAAAGACGAAGTGAAAACCGATTGTTCACTAACTGACATCGCCCCGATCGTATCGCCGTGGTAGGAGTGGTGCAGGGCAACAACCCTCTGTCGCTTCGGCTCGCCAATGTTCTGCCAGTACTGATAAGCAATCTTTAGCGCTACCTCAACTGCGGTCGAGCCATTGTCGGAATAAAAGATACGAGTCAGACCCGGTGGCAGTACCGAGACGAGGGCTTCGGCCAGGTCGACTGCCGGCCGATGCGTGCAACCGGCAAAATGAACATGCTCAAGTTCGCCCGCCTGCCGAGCCAGCGCGAGTTTCAGGCGCGGATGATTATGGCCATGAATATTCACCCACCATGATGAAATTCCATCGAGGATTTTGCGGCCATCGGCGGTGTAAAGATAGACACCCTCTGCCCGTTTAATTGGCAACGGCGGCGGCGCAGTGGCGATGTGAGTATAGGGATGCCAGAGATACCGGCGATCGCGCGCGACCAGATCTGTAGCGTCGGGTGTCACAGCATAAGTTGCGGACGTGCATGATGAGCCAGTTGTAAATGATCGCGTAAATCGCCCTGCTGATCGAGTTCATCTGCGGCCCATTGCTTAATGCTGCCTGACCTAAGTTCTGAAAAAGGCGGCATCTCGCCAAGTACTTTGACCGCGCCGTAATGCTCGATTGCATCGCGATTGTGCGAGTCGCGGTCGCCCACCATCACAACTCCGGCGACTACTAGCGCCCGCCGCCGCAATGCTTCTAAGGTCAAGAGCGTGTGATTGATCGTCCCGAGTCTGGTGGTCGCCACTACCAACACTGGAAGGCTGAGCTTCCACGCGAGATCAATCATTTGCTCAGATTCATTGATCGGCACCAACGCGCCACCGGCCCCTTCAACGAGCCAGCTTACTTTTTGATCCGGCTGGCGGCTTAATGTTGCGTAGATCGCAGCGACCGTTACTTTCTTTCCGCTTAATCTCGCGGCCAGATGTGGCGAGACCGCCCGCTTCAGTCTCACACCTTGATCGAGAATCTCATCCTGTATGCATTCTCCCAGAGTGCGCACGACGGCTGTGTCGTCGTCCTGCTCGATTCCCGTCTGAATCGGTTTCCAGTAACGCATTCTCAATTCCGGGCGATAGCGATGCATCAACGCGGCAGCTACAACGGTCTTGCCAACTCCCATATCCGTTCCGGTGATGAACAGGCCTCTGAGCATAATTCTTCACGCAGCCACTCCGGCGTACTGCTCCAGCGCTTCGGCCAAAGCCAGACTGAAATTGAGGATCGTTTCTTCGTCGAGCGTCACATTTACGGAAAGGCGCAAACGGCTGGTCCCGGGCGCTACACTGGGCGGTCGAATGGCGCGCACATCGTAACCCTGGATTTGCAGGATTTCGACGACATCCACTGCCTGGGCACCGTCGCCGATAATCACAGGAATGATTTGAGAGCAACCCGCGGGAACATCCATGCCTCTTTCAATCAGCGCTTCGCGTAGTCTTACCGAGAGATTCAACAGGCGTGTGCGCAACTCTGGCTCGTCGTAAATGACATCAAGCGCTGCGTCCAATCCATCAGCCATGGCCGGAGGCGGCGCGGTGGAAAAGATAAAGCTGCGGGCCCGCTGAACGAGGTAATCAATTGCCCAGCTTGGTCCAGCCACGAAGGCACCACCGACACCTAGCGCTTTTCCCGCCGGATTAATCGAAAGAAACACATCCTGGCCAATCCCAATCTCTTCAATCAGGCCACTCCCTTTCGCGCCCATGACTCCCACCGCGTGGGCTTCATCAACAATCAGCGCCGTATTGGTCGCGCGGCAAAGCACGGCATACTCACTTAGTGGAGCTTCGTCACCATCCATACTAAAAATGGATTCAGTGACCAGAAACTTTTGTCCCCTGGTCTCCGAACGTTCGATCAAACGAGACAACTCATAAACGTCCTGGTGAGCAAAGACCTCCTTGCGTGCCTTGGACAAGCGCAGACCATCAATCAAACTGGCGTGGTTCAGTTCATCGGAGAAGACGACATCCTCAGGCTCGAGAAAAGTCGAAAGGGCCGCCAGATTGGCAAGATATCCGCTGCCGAAAAACAGCGCGGCTTCGGCGCCTTTCCATCTGGCAAAGCGTCGCTCAAGGCGAACAAAACTCTCCCGCTGACCACTCAGCAGACGAGAACCGGTCGAACCTGCGCCATCACGCAGCACCGCGTCAGCCATGCGCTGCTTCACTCGCGGATGCGCCGCCAGCCCCAGATAATCATTAGAACTCAGACTGATGCCGCGACCAATTTGCAGGTGACGCCGCATCCCGATATCTTCTAATTCCTCGACGTGGTTTCGCACCCGCCGCTCAAATTCGTGTGTATGGCTCATGGAATTATCGTGGAAATAATTTCAAAAGCTGGATCTATGTCTCTCGGGATCTGCGGTTCGGTAAGTCGCAATCCCAAACGCGAAAGCAAAGCCTTGTCCTGATCTGTTTCCGGGTTGGACGTAGTAAGCAATCGCTCGCCAATGAAAATCGAGTTGGCGCCGGCAAGAAAACAGAGCGCTTGAGTCTCATTTGAAACAAAGGTCCGGCCGGCGCTTAGACGCACCTTCGATTTGGGCATCAGGATGCGTGCCGTGGCGATCATTCTCACCAGCTCCAACGGGTCAACCGGAACTTCATTGGCCAGCGGCGTGCCTTTGACGCGCACCAGCAAATTGATCGGCACGCTCTCCGGATGAGGCTGCATCGATGCCAGTTGCTGCAAGAGCGAACATCGATCTTCGCGGCTTTCACCCATCCCGATGATGCCGCCGCAGCACACAGTAATTCCCGCGCGTCTGACATGCCGCAGGGTAAGCAGGCGCTCTTCGTATTTTCTGGTGGTGATGATCTTTGGATAGAACTCAGGCGAGGTGTCGAGATTGTGGTTGTAGGCTGAAAGTCCGGCGCTCGCCAATGCGGCGGCTTGCGATTCGTTCAGCATACCCAAAGTGCAACAGGCTTCCATTCCCAGAGCGCGAACTCCTCGCACCATTTCCAGAATGCGCTCGAAGGCTTCACCGTTAGGAGCGTCGCGCCAGGCCGCTCCCAGACAGAACCGCGTCGCTCCCTGCTCTCGCGCGTTTCTCGCGCGAGCCAGAGTCTCTTCAACCGTCATCAGCGAGGTGCGTTCGACTCCGGTTTCATAGCGCGCTGATTGCGGGCAATAGGCGCAGTCTTCGGGACAGCCACCGGTCTTAATGCTTAGCAGTGCACATGCCTGGACCTCATCTGCACGATGATAACGATGATGAATTGTCTGCGCCCGAAAGATGAGTTCCGTGATTGGGAGCGTGTAGACACGCTTGATCTCGTTCACGGACCAATCGTGTCGAATCGCTGAGTCGGGTACTTTCATCGCGCTTATAGATAACCTTTCTCGATCAGTAACTCAGCATTCAGGATCGCTGCCCCGGCTGCGCCTCTAATCGTGTTGTGTCCCAACACAACAAACCGATAATCCAACACGCGGTCCGGCGCGAGCCGTCCGACAGTTACGCTCATGCCGCCGCAGGCATTCCGGTCGAGCCGCGGCTGCGGACGATCCGGCTCAACTCGAACGATGACTGGATGACAGGGCGCTGAGTGAAGACCGAGTTCTTGAGGCGCTGATCGAAAAGAGGTGAGGGCATCACGCACTTCATCCAGCGTGGTGCTGCGGACAAGTTTGACTCTGACCGCAGCTAAGTGTCCGTCGCTTACGTTGACGCGATGGCACTGTGCGCTGATCGAAATCGAAGCATCCTGGAGGTAGTCATCACGCACCCTGCCGAGAATCTTTAATGTCTCGCGCTCAATCTTCTCCTCTTCTCCATCGATGAATGGCAGCACATTGTCGGTGATATCTAGGGAAGCTACGCCGGGATAGCCGGCTCCGGAAATTGCTTGCATGGTCGTTACAACCACTGAAGCAACTTGAAAGCGCGCGTGCAGCGGAGCGAGAGCCAGGGCCAGCGGAATCGCCACGCAATTCGGATTGGTGACCATGAAGGCGCCATTCTTGTATCCGCGCTCGCGGCGCTGCCTCTTTAGCAAACCCAGATGCTCGTGATTGACTTCCGGAACCAGGAGCGGCACATCATCGTCCATGCGCAGGGCGGACGAGTTGCTGATAACCGGATAGCCAGAACGGGCGAATGATTCCTCTGCGGTTCGGGCAATGTCACTCGGCAAACTGGAAAAGACGAAATCGCAATCCAGCGGTGGACAAGGCGCTTCAACCACGAGATTCCGCACCGCTTCCGGCATCTCGCCCGGCAAGCGCCAACGGCAGAGGTTTCCGTAACGTTGCCCCTGCGGCCGATCGGAAGGCGCCAGAGCAGTTACTTCGAATTGGGGATGATTGCCCAGCAATTGAATGAATTGCTGACCCACGGTTCCGTTTGCTCCGAGAATCCCAACCCGAAACTTACGCGAACCGTTCACCCGATCGATAGCCAGTCTTTCTTCGACCATTAGACCGCTGCCACCTCGTACTCAAAGTTGATCTTCGCCTGAGCGCATTGTTCCGCCGCAATCACGAAAGCTCGATCCAAATCCTCCATCAGATCGTTCGCATCTTCGATTCCCACTGACAGCCGCACGAGATCAGTCGGCGGCGCCAATCGTTCTTTCAATCGTGGTGGGATACTGGCGTGCGACATATGAAAAGGCAGGCTGATGGTGGAGCCGACTGAGCCAAAGCTAACTGCGATCTTAAAGAGCCGGGTGGCCTCGACCAGGCGGGCCGATAACTCAGGGTCACCAGTTGTAAAGCTCACTACCGCGCCGTCTCCCTCTGACTGGCGGCGGTGTATCTCGTGTCCTGGATGATGCTTGAAGCCCGGATGATGGACTTGCTCAACGGCTGAATGTAGTTCCAGAAAGTGAGCTATTTTCCGCGCCGTCTCATTTTGTCGATCGACTCGCAGTGCCAGTGTTTTCATGCCGCGGAGCAGCAGCCACGATTCGAACGGACTGAGCCCGGCGCCTTCTGCATTCTGCTGAAATGAGATTCGTTCATCCACAAACGGATCATTCGTAATCACGGCTCCCGCCGTGACGTCGCTATGGCCACAGAGAAACTTAGTGGCCGAATGCAGCACCACATCGGCACCCAGAGCGAGAGGTTGCTGTAGCACCGGCGATAACATTGAGTTGTCGACGGCTAACAGAGCTCCTACGGCCCGCGCTAACTTGGACACTTGTCTGATGTCAGTAATGCGAAGTAGCGGATTGCTGGGAGTCTCGATCAAAATCAGTTTGGTCTCGGCAGTTAAGGCGTTCGCTACCGCGCAAAGATCACTGGTATCGACATAGCGCACCTTAATTCCCTGCTGCGGTAGAATCTGATCCAGTAGCCGCACCGTGCCGCCATAGAGATCGTCGCCGGCAATGATCTCTTCGCCCGTCTTCACCAACCGACATAAAGCAGTAATGGCGGCCATCCCGCTGGCAAAGGCGCAGGCGTATTTGCCGCCTTCCAGATTTGCGAGTTGCCGCTCTAAGAGATGGCGCGTGGGATTGCCACTTCGGGTGTAGTCGTATTCGCCAAACTCAGAAGCTGTCTGTTGTTGAAACGTGGCCGTTTGATAGATTGGCGGCGCCATCGCTCCATAAGGGTCATTGGACGTATCGAAGTAAACACAGCGAGTTGAAGTTCTCATGCCACACACTCCTCCAGTTCTTCATTGACTTCGATCGCAAACTCCAGCTTTGCGTCGCGACCTGCGGCTCTCTTCCGTCTGATATCAAACAAATCCGCCATTACTGATTCGGTGGTGGGCCAGCGGCCAGCGCCGGTTCCTGACACGACGATTGGCTCGCCGGCTTCCGGCTCAATTACTAGTCGATTCTCAGCACTATGAACCTGGGCCAGTGGATGATTCAGAGGGAGTGTGACCGGTTCGACTGACGCCTCGACCCCGCGGCCGTTTTTGTGACAGCTCGCTACCAGGCGCACAGTCTGTCCACGTTCCCGTGCTCGTCTGAGGTCGTGCGTGTTTAGTCCGGTAATGCCCTTGCGGGGCAAGGTATCCAAGGTCGGACTACTGCCGAATGCCGCTCGGGCCAGCAGGATCAACTTTTGCGCGGCATCTATACCATCGAGATCGACTTGGGGGTTCGCTTCCGCGAAACCCTGTTCCTGCGCAGCTTCGATCGCCGATTTCATGTTCGAGCCAGCCGCAAGTTCATCGAGCACAAAATTGCAGGTTCCATTAAGCACGCCTGAGAATCCCTTGATTGGACCGCGCTGTTTCACTCGCTCGATTGTTTCCAGCGCCGGGAGGACTCCGCCCACCGCCGCGCTGTAGTGCAGGGATACGTCAATCTCTTCGGAAAGCAATTGCAGCGCTGGGCCGTCGGCTGACATCAAGGCCTTGTTGGCAGTGATGACATCGCAACCCCGGCGCAGCGCTGATTCGACCAACGCTGCTGCTCGCCGCGTGCCACCAATCAACTCAATCACCACCTCACAGTCATCCTCGACCAGTCTTTCCAGATCAGTCGTCATAAGATCCTCTGGTACACCAACGGCCCGCGCGCCCCTCCCGGTGCGCGTGCCTACACCAGTGATTTCGAAAAGATCGGGCATGGCCACCAGCCTCTGATAGACGCCACCGCCAACCGTGCCGCATCCGAGGAGTGCGACCCGCAGAGGTTCCTGGTGTGCGCCGGCCGGGTCGAGGCGATCGATGAATGGTCCAACTTCCGTAACGCTGCTTGAACCGATGCTGGTGATTGAAAAACGGAGCCGATTTGCCTCGGCAAAACGAACGGCTTTTAGTTGGACAACTGCGCCGCCTTTGACCGCCGCCGTCTGGTAACTAACCTGAGAAAAACGCGACGAAGGCACAGCCTTGAAAGCGGGGTCGCTGGTGTAAAGACCGTCGACATCTTTTACGAGGACGCAGCGCGCCGAAAGACGGTGAGCGAGAAACAGCGCGGTTAAATCAGAACCGCCTCGTCCTAATAACGTCGTGTCGCCACTCTCGCCGCGACCGACAAATCCAGGAAGCACCACCACCGATTTTCGTGACTCGCTGATCAACCTGGACGAATCAACCGCAATTGGATCGGCATCCAGCCGGCCACCTACCGTGCGCAAACCTACTTGGGCGGCATCAAACACCCGCGCCGGAATCCCGGATCGGCTGAGCGCCAGCACCAGCAACGCGGACGACGTCGCTTCACCAGTTGCCAGCAAGGTAGCGAGCGCGGACTTGTCGGGACGACCCGAGATACTTTCAGCGCGACGCAATAGTTGATCAGTGGTATCGCCAAAGGCCGAGACCACCGCGATCACTTGTTCATCCTCACGCCAGGCGCTATAGATTTCATGAACGACCCGAGGTAAATCCTCTTCACTGCGAAGTACTGAACTACCAAACTTCAAAACGACGATTTTGTTCTTGTGATTCATTAAGCCCCTTTTTCTCTCGTATACCCTTGCCAGTTGAAACCGCTTGCTTTGCTTTCTGATCTCTGATCTTTGACCTCCGACGTGTGCCTTTTGCCTTCTGCCTCCTGCTTTCTGCCTACTGCCTACTGCCTTAATGCCTGCGCCAAGTCCGCAATCAGATCCAATGGATTCTCCAACCCCACCGACAACCTCACCAATCCATCGGTAATACCCGCAGCTTGGCGTTGCTCGGGCGGCACGTCTGCGTGAGTCATCGAAGCCGGATGCGTAATAATTGTTTCCGCCGCCCCGAGGTTTTCTGCCAGCGCGCACAAGTGCACGGAGTTCATGAGGCGAATGCCGGCTTCAACTCCACCTTTGACTTCAAAAGCGATGAGCGCCCCGCCGGTTCTCTGTTGGCGTTGCGCTAGTTCGAGCTGTGGAAAGGATTCGAGTCCGGGATAGATCACCTTTGTAACTTGCTCATGACCTTCCAAGAACCGCGCGATCTGCAAAGCACTCTCGGAATGTCGCGCCATCCTCATCGGCAAAGTCTTCACACCCTGAAGTGTTAGCCACGCCGGGAACGGTGATTGGATTGCCCCAATAGCGTTGCGCGTGAAGGCCAGACGTTCATGTAATTCGGCGTCACGAGTAATCAACGCGCCACCTACGGTAGCGTTGTGCCCTTCAATAAATTTTGTGGTGGAGTGCAGAACGATGTCCGCACCCAAATCGAATGGACGTTGGAGCGCTGGAGTAAGCAAGGTGTTATCAACAACCAGTAGCGTTTCCGCTTCCTTGGCGAGCCGTGCCGCAAGCTTGATGTCGGTGAGCCTTAGAGTCGGATTTGCTGGAGTTTCAATGAAAAGAAAGCGCGTCGGCTTTTCATTGAGTGTTGCTTTCAGCGTTTCTTCATCTGAGGTGTCAACGAAGTCTGCTTCCACGCCGAATGGTTCAAGTATCTGTTGAAAGAGCCTTACCGTTCCGCCATAAACAGCTTGCGAAACCACCACCCGATCGCCGGCGCGAAGTAACGCCAGACACAGGGACGCGGTCGCCGCCAGACCAGTCGCGTAACAGGAGCAAAATTCTGCTCCTTCCAGCGCGGCTAATCTTCTTTCCAGCGCGGCGACGGTTGGATTCCCGGAGCGGCTGTAAGTGAATCCCTTGTCCCGGCCAACTGCTTCTTGTCGATAGGTCGTTGTTTGATAAATCGGCGTAAGCATCGCCCCAGTTGTGGGATCAGGCGGCGTGCCAGCGTGCAAGGCGAGCGTCTCGAATTCGTAGTCATTCGATCCGAGATCTGCAATCTGGAATCTGGAATCTGTCAGTTCTTCTTTTGTCGTTGCCATCGCCTTCTCCTCCTGCGCTCTAGTTACCGGCTATGCCACCCAGATGTGCGGAAGGTCTCTGACCTTCCGGCAGCGCTTTCGATTCCTTCGGGGCTGCGCCCCCAAACCGTGCCCATCGAGATAAGGGCCTGGGGATGAGGGTAAGCGTTGGCCAGCTCGTACCCCCCTTCCCCTTACCCCTCTGCGTCTGCGGTACCGTGACCCGCATCAGCCAGAGCCTGAATTGTCTCCCTTTTCCCGTTGGGAGAAGCGTCGGGGATGAGGGCTTGTAGCGGACAGCAAGCTCCCGCACTCTCACCCTTCCCTCTCCCATGGGGAAAGGTAAATCGGTAACTCTCATTGCGTGCTTAAGACTTAAGGCGTGTTAACTGTTGTCGGTGCGAGGAAAAAATAAAAAAGCCCCGCGCCTCAGAGTGCGCGAGGTTCCGTTAACGCTTGGAAGATCCCAGCAGCTCTTTAGCAGTTTTTTACGTGGAGCAAGTTGCCTTAAATCGCCACGATCAATCAATGTCAAAGATAACGTAGGCTCTGTATAACATATCGACCGAGCCCTTTTCAATCAACGCTGGCAGCATAATCGTCTTCTAAAGCTCCGTCCGCCCTCACTAATGCACTTCAGAATGCATTAGACCACTTATCACTTCCGTGTGACGTGCAGATGAATAACATGCGAGGTCAGACAAAGCAATTTAATTCGATTTATGGCAAGTTAAGTCAGGTAGGGCATGCCGAATGATAGCGACTGTAAGCACCGGTTACCCGCCCTTTGTTCATAAGCTTTAGCAACGCAGTTTTAACCCGAAAACAGCAGCTATTGTCGCTCCGTTGTCGAGAGGAGTATTATTCATTTCTGAAAGCGCACTACCCGAAACGAGGTTTTCAAAATGGGAACGGAACTTCACCAGATCAGACCAGAGACCGCCGAAGCTCTAGCTGCGCGGGCAAACGAATTAGGTATTTCAATCGAGACGTTACTTAGACGGCTTCTTATGGAATCTGAGCCTACACCAACTCCCAGGATGACCGCGGCCGAAGTTGACCAGCTCTTAGACGAACTCTCAGCCAATGGAGATAATGTACTGCCCTTGCCTGCTGGTTTTTCGCGGGAAGATATTTACTTTGATCACGATTAATGGATATCCTCATCGATACGGGTCCGCTTCTCCGTCTTGTTATCCGATCAGATCCCGCCCACGCGGGAGTGCGAAAAGCTATCAGGTTGCTCCGACTCCGAAACGATAGGCTCATCACTCTTACGCAGAACGTCGCCGAATTTTGGAATGTCTGCACTCGTCCGATCACGGCACGGGCGGTTATGGTTTCAGCACTGAAGAGACCGCCAGAAAGCTGAGACTGTTGTACCTCGTCAGATCAGTTGGCAACTTTTTGCACATTAGTTGGCAATCAGCCGAATTGCCACAAGTGTGATAATAACGGTCCGACCATCGACAGGCGATAAGCTGTCAGGGTAAAAGCAGTTAGGGTGACTTTCTCCCCCGATGTTCGACCAACGCCGATTGCCAACTGATCTGACGACGAGCCATCGATCCCGCTGCTGGTCGCCAAAACTGTGCAAATTCCGCCTCCGATTGCCAACTAATCTGCCAATCGGTGCAGCCTCAACAACAGCCCATAATCAACTCACTACCTTGTACTTAGGTGCTTTGTGGGGCCTTGGTTGGAAAGACCCCTGTTTGCCAACTGATCTGCATGGGTACAACGGTGTTGACCAGGAATCCCCAAAGACTTCAGGAGGATAGCGGAGTTCCGCCCGTTCAGTTGGATCCAGGTTTGATCACGGAGTTATCTGCTTGATGCCCTTTTGTTCTACTTATCCGCGTTTATCAGCGGCCAAGTCTCTGCCTGGAATCAATAAAACAATTCATGATTGACGCACCGAAGAACCAGACTGTCTCGGTTCGCTTAAAAGCACCGCGCTCTCACTACGACATCACCATCGGAACCGGAACACTCCGCCGCATAGGTAGCGAGACTCGTTTAGGTTGCTCTCCTCTGATAATTTTGATCATTGACTGATCGCGTTTCCGTCTGGGTCCAGAATTGAGATCGGAAGCTCAAGTTCTTTCAGCCTCGGTTCAATAACCTTTCTATCGCCAACCACGACAATGACCATTTTTGACGGATCGAGATATTTATTTCCAACCCGATTGACATCCTGAAGCGTAACGGCATTTATTTTTTGAATGTAATCGTTGAAATAAGTGTCAGGTAGTCCGTAAACGATTAGGTTTGCGAGGTTTGTGGAGATGCCTTCAACAGTTTCGAATTCACTTGGATAACTACGGATGAGCGCGTGCTTGTTACTTTCAAGTTCCTGCTGGGTTACAGGAATTGCTCCGCGAATGCCATTCAGTTCTTTCATAAATTCGACGATTGATTCTTTCGTCGAAACAGTTTGAATATCTGCATCGGCCGTGAACGGTCCATCGCCGCGTCTAAAGGTAAAGGCACTGTACGCACCATAGGTATAGCCCTTGTCCTCGCGTAGGTTCATAAAAAGCCTCGCGGATCCACCGCCACCTAAAATTGAATTCATTACTTGCAAAGCAAAATAATCCGGATTATCGCGGTTTGTTCCGACCTGACCGATGGAAACCGTTGACTGGGCCGCACCTGGCTTATCAACAAGATAAATACCGGGTTTGCCAACCATTACTTGGTTTCCAACATTTACGTTTGTTCCGTTGCCCGGCTTCCACTTGGCAAAGGCCTTTTCTAGCTTTGCCATTAACGTTTTGCCGTCGACATCCCCAACCACGACAAGGGTTGCGTTGTTGGGACGATAATTAGTCTGATAAAAACTGACCAAGTCATCACTCGTCATTGCCTTAATGCTATTTTCAGTCCCACCAAGATCACGACCATAGACCTGATTTCCGTATAGCACCTTGTTGTAAACCATCTTGGCGATGGCGCCCGGATTCGCCTTCCGCTGTACGAATCCAACCATCGTCCGGTGACGAACGACCTGCAGCTCATTCGCCGGGAACGACGGATTGACAACTACGTCGGCGTAAATCCCCAGCGCGGCATCAAGATTCTTGGTCAGGGTTTGCATAGAAATATTCGCCGAATCCCAACCGGAATTTGCGTTGACCGAGGCACCAATGGACTGTAATTGATTGGCAATTTCCAGGGCCGAACAGCTTGTCGTTCCTTGATTCAGCATACTTGCAGTAACTGATGCAACGCCGGACTTATCAGCAGGATCGAGTGCTCCTCCCGCGTTTAGAACTAAATTCATCGAAACGATCGGTAATTCATTCTGCTTAACGAGCCAAACACTTAATCCGTTTAAGAGCTTTGTTTTTTCAATACCCGGCAGCGAGAGTTTAGGGTCAGGACCGGGTTTTGGCAACGCGGCCTTCTGCTGCGCGATCAGAGCGACATCCTTTTTCTTTTCACTGGTCGAGGTAGGCTTATTGACGGCTGCATTACCTTTCGGTGCATCACCCTTTCTTGGAACATAGGCTACAACTAGACGATTGCCGGTCAAATATTCTGAGGCCACCCTCTGCACGTCTGCCGCAGTAACCTTGAGATACCGGTCGAGATCCGCCTGAAAGTAATCGGGCTTGTTCAGGTAGCCAGTATAACTGCTCATTCGAGCACCTTTGCCGATGACGGTCTGTAATCCAAAAATAGTCTGGGATTCCTTAATACTTAAGGCCCGAGTCATTTCCTCGGCAGTCGGCGGTTCTTTTTTGATCCGTTCAACTTCGTCATTGATCGCGTCTTCTACCTCGTCCAATGTTTTGCCCGGCTTCACCAATACCCGGATCTGAAACAATCCTCCCAACTCGCTGGTATTGTTTGAAGCACTCGCTTGTTGCGCCAGTTCTTTTACATAAACCAAACTGCTCTGCAGACGTGAACCTCTCCCAGTTGAAAGGATCGAAGCGAGCATATCCAGCGCGGCTTCGTCCCGTGAAAATGCAGGCGTCGTGTGCCAAACAATATTGAGAAGTGATAAAGGAACTGCGTCCTCATATGTTTTGCGGATCTCGCCGCTTAATGTGGGCTGAGTTGGATTTGGTCGCTTAATATCGGCCGCTCTGGCGATCGGACCGAAGTATTTCTCGATCCACATCCTCGCCTGGCTTTCATCAAAATCCCCAGCCAAAACCAGAACGGCATTGTTCGGCGCGTAGTAAGTGCGGAAGAACCCCTTAACATCATCCAATGTGGCCGCACTCAGATCTTCCATTGAACCGATCACCGACCAGTGATATGGATGTCCTTCCGGAAACATAAGCTCCCCGATCCTTTCCGATGCGGTTCCATATGGTTGATTGTCAAATCGAAGACGGCGTTCGTTCTTTACGACATCTCGCTGATTGTCAAGTTTTTCCTCTGTCATTGCATCGAGTAATCCGCCCATCCGGTCTGCTTCTAAATACAATGCCCGCTCCAGGAAATTTGAAGGGACGGTTTCAAAATACCAGGTCCGATCTTGGTCGGTCGTCCCGTTGACACTGCCTCCCATGTCATCGACCGCTCCCCAATAACCATCGTTGTAGTTTTTTGAACCTTGGAACATCATGTGTTCAAAAAGATGTGCGAAGCCCGTTCTCCCTGGAGTTTCGTTCTTTGAACCGACGTGATACCAGACATTGACCGCCACAATTGGGGTCGAGCGGTCCTGGTGAAGAACTACAGTCAAGCCATCTTTCAACTTATATTCTTTATAGTTGATCTTGGGTAAACTAACGTTCTGCTGGGCAAGGCTGAAAGATGGTATAAGCAGCCCTATCAGTAGAAAAACACAAGAAAATCTTTTGAATAGCGTGCTCATTTGTGCGAACTCCATGGGTATTAAGTTGATATAAAATGCCGCCTCGTCTGAGTGTGGAACGAGTCCTTTAGAATCGGTATTTCTTTCAATTACCTGCCTTTAAGAACCTGACGAACTCATCCTTATCTCGGGTTAACGGATCTTACTTTTCCAGGCGCCCCAGAACTTTAATCTCCTGATCGAGCATGCTGTTGTTGCGTAGGAGTCGTTCGAATTCCTTGGGTGAGATGTTGGTCCACCTCCACGTTAGCTTTCGGACTTTCGATGTCTGACCAGGACGCAATTTGCCGCTGTCGAGCATGCCCGAAAAATCCCAAATCGCACCACCGTAGTGCGCTGCGTTGTCTGCATTAGCCGCCGCCACAGTGTAAGCACCCAGCATAGTGCGTAACGATATGGCGCGAATTTTCAGAGGCGCCGTAATCACCTCGCCAGAGCGATTCGTAATTGATACACCAATGGTCGCAGTTCGTCTTCTCCAATCGACGCGTGCTTCGAACGCTTCGACTCGAACCTTCTCCGTAAGATCGTCGAGTTCAGCGAGTTCCGGACTTCCGTTCCGGACTGCCTTGCCTTGGACCGTTAACCGTGCAGTCCAGATTTGGAAGTTGCCACTCCGATTATCAACCCAGAATGGATGAAACACGCCGTCAGCACCAGCCGCTAACCCGGCAGTGTGGCCGAAAAATCTGTTCGGACGCAGGGAAACTATGCTGGATCTTGCAAAGCCTTCGACTGTTAGCCGGCTGCGGTCAAACGAGGCCGGCGCGTCCGAAATCCTAGTGCTGGGCGAAAAACTCTCGCCTCCATCCACGGAAGCAGTAAAGCGTACCCAATACCCGACATTGTCCGTGTGTTCACGCCGGTCGTACCACATAACACCGACAGCTCCATTCCGATTGACAGCCACCGTGGGCATGGTGTTATGGGGACCATCTGCTGGGTCCGCTCGCTGCCGATCGTCGCTCACCACGACAGGGCGCGACCACCCTTTTCCTTTGTCATCAGAGTATGCCAGCAATATCTCACCACGCCGAGTGCGATAGTCAGTCCATACCAAATACAAGCGATCGTGAAACGGGCTATCGCTTTGATCGACAGCGAGGCTAGGAACACTTCCTGCCGCCCATACGACTTGTCTGACGGGCACGGGTGAAGAAAAAGTCGCGCCACCATCGCTCGATGACACAACCTTTAGCGAGCCGTTCGGTCTGCTGGGCGGGAAAGTTTGGTCATCCGGTTCAATCGCCGCGTACGCGACGACGTATGTACCGTCTGATAGCAACACGTTCTGGGTTGGCGTAATCTCGCTTGCATCACCATCGACATTAACAGGCGGGGGAAAAGTGATGCCGTCGTCAGTAGAGTGGTAATTGGTCAAACATTGGGGTCTGCTGATCAGATCTGTACCGATAATATAAACGTGATCGCGTTGCTGGTTGCTGCTTTCAACCGTCACGAAGGGACGCTCCAAATGTGCAAGAATTGTTGGCGCATCCCAGGTTTTTCCTCCGTCAGTTGACCGAAAGAGCCACATGCGGTCTTCAGACTTTAGGTCGCCTTCGCTTACATCTGTGAGAAAATAGGCTTTGCCGTCCATGCCAAATGTGCACGATGGGTCCCAGGCTTTAGACACGTTTTCGACTCTAAGTGTAGATGTCCAACTCTTACCGCTGTCTGAGGATGCAAAGGCAATTGTTCCGCTCCAAATTTGGCTTGACCCTGATCGCCTCACGTCGCTGTACATACTGCAACCTAACAGGCGTTTTGAATTAGAAGGATCGGCCGCAATGAACGTTTCAAAAAACTGACTTGCTGCATCCTGTTTGGTTACGGGAACGTTCGGCTCACGCCGAATGATCGGATTATTGTTGGTCGCCGGAAAGAGCGAGCGCGATTCGCCCCAGCGCTTCTGAAGCTGAATAACTTTGGTGATGCCAATAATATCTTGCTGGCCAGAACTGCGCTGTGCAAGAGCACCCGCTTCAAGCAAGAGAGCAACGATTGTCACAATAGCTTTCACGGTAATCGTCCTCTCCTCCTATTTAGTCGCGATGGGCAGCGGCAGTACGAACACCACCGTTATCCGAACAAAGAGAAAGTGATCAATCCTCACGATGAATGGCTCGACCGCCACCTCTTCCGCTTACTCAAAGGAGAAAAAGCGATAAGATAATCAGCATCACGCGATTCCGCGTCCCAGCCCCGATTCCAAATCAGAATCCCACCTTGAGGGCGAACTGCAACGATCGCGGTCCGCCAATTTGATAGAGCGCATTGAGGCCTCCAAGCTGCCTCCCAAGCATGTTCGTCGCTTCCCCAAAGTTTGCCGCCCAGAGACCTGTCTGCACGGTTCCGAAGTTTGGATGATTGAAGATGTTGAATGCCTCGGCCCGAAATTGCAGGTTTACCTTCTCTCGTAGCTTGAACTGACGCCGCACCGCCAAGTCAACCTGCCAGGCACCTAGTCCTCGCACTTGATTCCGGCCAAGATTCCCCGATTGTCCGGCTAGTGGAGTGCAGTACGCACCCTTTGCCGCTTCGTTTGGATCACATCCAGCGGCGGCGATCTGAGCCGCGGTGGGTACCGTGTTGTTGATTATCTTTCCTCCGGGATATTGAGATCCGTTGAGGTAGATTGGCACTCCGGGGATTACGTTAGGCCGTACATTGATGAGAGAGCCGTCGGCCGGATTGATTATCGTGGCTGCAACGATATCAATCGGGAGAGCTGATTGAACATGTATGCTCGTGTCCGCCGACCAACCGCCCAGAATCGCTCGGACGATCGAACTGCGTCCCGGTGATGGAATATCGTAGGTAACGGCGGCAGCAAAGACGTGACGAATGTCAAATTCCGCATTCCCGCGCTGCGCAGCACTAAAACTACTGCTGCTTGAATCCTCGTCAAGTGCGTGGGACCAAGTATAGGAAGCTAGTACTTGAAGTCCATTTGATAGGCGGCGCTGAAATTGCGCTTGCAACGCGTTGTAGTCGGAGGTGGCCTGGTTTCTGGTAAGCAATAGAAACCCGAAATTCGGGTTGATTGTACTTAGGATGAATGGTGTCTGCTGCAAAAGTCTTCGGCCCGCCGCGCCGACGTAAGAGACTGTGACCGCCTGGCTTTTGCCTAGCGACTGCTCTAGGGCAAGATTCCATTGCAAGGTATAGGGCAGCTTCAAAGCCGGATCGAAAGTGGAAAGAAAGGGATATGGTGGTGTAAGGGGAATAGGAAGTGAGGGAGGCGCCAACTGCGTCGCCGACAAAGGGTAAGTGATATTGGCAACACCTATTACCCCGGCATTCGGAAACCCTAGGAAGGGGTTCGCACTATTGTCATTGCCCGTATCGTAGAAGACCCCGAAGCCAGCCCGCACCACTGTTTCTAGTCCTGGCGCCTGACGCAACTGATAAGCGATACCAAACCGCGGGGCAAAGTTGTTGTAAGTTGTCGTCCATGCTTTCCTCCCAAGAACCACCTGCATCGTGGAAAAATCGTTCGCTTGGCTGAGTCTTACGGCCTTGAGGCCTTGCGCCTCAGAAGGTGCAGGATTAACTTCCCAGCGCACCCCCAGCTCCAAAGTCAAGCGCCTAGAGGGCTGCCAAACATCCTGGCCATACGCCGAGAAGTTGACAAAGACAGGCTCTATCGGAATGGCGGCGCTGACACCACCAAACCCAGCCGTTGCCGCAGTTACTTGCTCGCGGGATTGAAAACGCACCAAAAGATTATAGAGACCGAGCCTACCTATTGGAGTGAGCCGACGATAATCAACTCCCCACCTAAACTGATGGGAACCACGCGCATACGAAAAGTTGTCTATCATATTGAACTGCCGCTGGCTCGTTACAGCCCGATCGGCTAATTCGATTGATGGCGAGGGCGATGAGGTTATACCAGGAAAACCCAGCACAACCGCCGCATCGGCCGGATCAAATTGACCAGGAATTAGCGAACCACGGGGTGGCGGCACAGCCCCGCCAAAGTTGTCGAGCTTCCCAGCGCTGTAAGCGCCATTGTTCGTGTAGTTCACGCGCAGTTCGTTACTGACTCGCCCAAGCAACGCGGTTGCACCAACCGTGATGCCCTGAGTGCTTAGGGACCCAACTGTGAGCATGCTCAGATCACCGGCTCCTCTCCGAATGTTTTCGGAAGGCACGTTGTAATATCTCCCAAACAGGGTTAACTTCCGGTTCACTGTGTGGTCCAACCTGATGCTGGTTGCGTCCAAACGCGAAGGGTCCGAATAGCTGGCGCTGAACTCGGCAAGACCATTCGGCTGTCCTGCATTAGGTTGTCCTGGCGGAATAACCAATTCCCTCCCATTAGGAAGCGGAAAGGCATTCAAAAGAGGGTGCAACGCAGCTGGCGCTTGTTGTCTCAATGTTAGACTTGGCACATTTGTCAGCCTGAAGTTCGGTTGTTGCAACCTCAATCCTTCGTAAGAAAAGAAGAAAAAAGTTCGGTTCCGCCCGTTATCTAAGCTAGATCCGTCGTCACCAAAATTTAGAAAGGATACCGGCCCACTAAAAGTGCCCCCAAAGTCATTTTGTCGCTCTTTGGGTCTCGGCTGTCCCGCGCGATTTGCAAACCAATCGTTGGCATCCAGCACATCGTTGCGCAGGTATTCAAACAAAGACCCGTGATACTCATTGCCGCCGGATCGTGTGACAATGGAAATCTGGCCTCCGGGCTGCCGACCATATTCAGCCGCGTAACTGGATGTCTGCACCTTAAACTCCTCAAGCGCATCCACGGAGACGAGGCTTTGCGTAGTCCCCAAGGTTGTGAGCCCCGGAAGGTTGCCGCTTGTTTGAAGGCCGCCGAAGCCGCCGGGTAACGCGGCGAAATTTGCACTTACACCATCCACGGTGAAGCCGTTGGCGCTGGACCGCTGCCCATTCACGCTGAACTGGCCAGTTACGTTTGTCCCTGCCGGCACGGTTACCACCCCCGGCGTGAGAGTGATCAACGATTGAAAGCTGCGCCCGTTTAGAGGCATGTTGCCAACGAATTGTCGATCAATCGTCGTCGCAACCGCCGGTGATTCATTAATAAGTGGCGGTTCGCTTGTAACTTGCACCGTTGCATTCACATCGCCTGCCTTCAACTGAATCTGCAGCGCTTTCTGATCGCCGATGTTCAGCACCACATCGGTAAAATCAATTGGGGCAAATCCATCACGCCTCGCTCTGACGATGTACTGGCCCGGCGGTAGCAAAGGCACAGTGAAGGAGCCCTCGTCGTTTGTGGTCGCCTCTCGCTTTAGTTGCGTACCTTTGTTCACGACCGTGAGGCTTACGCCCGGGATCGCAGCGCCATTTTGATCTTGGACGGTGCCGCTCAACGTCGCCGTCGCCGATTGCGCGGCGACAGTGAGCAGCGAGCAGTGAGCGGTGAGCAGCAAGAAAACAATTGTCAGTACCGCCTGCGTTAGTGGGTGGGTAGCGAAGCGAAGAGTGCGTGACAAGGGGCGTTTGGTCATGATGATTTCTCCTTCAGACGTCAGATCGTTTTTCCATATGTCATTCGACATTTTTTCATTTGTCATTGGGACTACCCACCCGCTACCGCAGGTGGTACTGACCTCAATACCCAAGAGGTTCTATCGCGACGAAGCCGCTTGAATGCTTTTTACCAGCGCTTCTGCTCCGGTCAGCGAACGAAAAAACTGCGGCGACTTCACCGCCACTGCGCTTGAGCCACTGGCAGAAATCGTGAACGAAGAACGAACCGCTTGATCAGTAGCCGAGCAAAGCTCGAATAGACGATGAATGGCCTGTTGCAAATCCTGGTCGCTGTTGATCGACTCCTCAGCACCAGAAGGCACCTCAGAAGATACGAATGGCCCAAGGTCGCGGTGCAGACCACTCAACTCGCGCTCAAGCGCCTGTGCATGCGAACGTAGCAGGCCGAGCCATTTCGTTCGCGCATCAGGATCAAGCGTGCGAAGTTGCTCCAGCGAGAACCTCTGAGATAGCCGATCGAGCGCGCCTGCATGACGCAAAGCCTGAAGCGATCGCTCCACCATTCGCCCGGCAAACTGATTGACAGCCTGATCCAATTGCGAGCCGCTCAAACCCTTCGCGGCGAAGTAGCGTCGGAGCTCAGCATCGGCGGGGATCTTGGTGCCGCTTGATTCGAGACGTTCAACTGTCACAGAATCGCTGCCCCCTCGCTGACGCTCGGGGTTCTGCCTTTTCAGCGCCTCAGCTACCGTTTGCACCTTGAGCTTTACGGCGGGGTTACCTGCGACCGGAGCAAGCGCGCGCAGAATTTCATCCTTGCGCCGATCAGTCTCGACAATTCCCTGTACCAGTAATTGGCCTTCAGGAGTGCGGCGCACGTTGACTTGATCGCCTAAGTCGGCACCGGACTGATTGATGAGACGCAGAACTTCAACTTCAAGCTCTGTCGTAGCAGCAACTGGCGAAGCGGCAAGCGCTGAAGGGGCGCCTGCGGCAGGTTCTAGTTTCGAGTTTAGAGTTTCGGGTGCAGAGGACGAAAGCAATTCAGGTTCTGGTTCGAAGACCGAAGGCGCAACCGCTGATGGCGGCCGGCGCTCGAAACTGGTTTCGATCAGTCGAAACTCTCGCACCTCGCCACCCTGTTGCAGCGTTAGTGTTTCTTCGATCGCATGAAGATCGGCGCGGCTAAGCGTCAGCGTCGCTTTGAGCAACGTAGCAGATTGTGCGCCCGCGTTCGGCTTGGACATTCTGTCGCCCCTCCGGGGCTCAGATACATTTGGCGGCTGTGACCCAGGGTTGAAGCCCTGGGCTATTTTCACGTCGTCCCCACGGGACGAAGATTGGAGCGCAGTACTCACAAAACCTGTTCGCCGGTCTGTTGTGTCATTGCCCTGAGTTGAATCACTGGCTCTGATTTGTTTCGGCGCTGCGTCATAGGTGAACACATACCGGTCGGCGTTTTCTTCGACACGAATCTTTTCATCGCTCCCAACGAGCGCTTGGAAATTCTTAGCGGATAGATCCAATTGCCAGGCGCTTTCAAAACTCAACGGCGTGTTGCTGGTTCCTATTGCTCTCTTTTCAGGCTTCGATCCGTGATGATAGAAGGTGCGCCCATCGGCGCGGTCCCACTCGCCGGCCATTAGATTGTTCTGATCGTCAAAGAAGCGCCGCGCAGTTATTCCTTTTTCCCCGCCGTGCCAAACTTCAACTCTGTGTCGAGCAATTAGTTCTCCGCTAGTTGACTGGCTGGCTTCGCTGGACAAGCTGACAGCTTGTCCTACTTTGTACTCTTCAACCGTAATCATGCGATGCAGCACAGTGTCAGTTCTGGCAGCGGCGGTCTGTTCAGCGACTGCGGCTTGTTGCAACAAATCAACAGCGGTGAGCGGCGGTCTGTTCGCATGCCAACGCGATAGCAGGAATGCGCTGATAAAGAGGAGCGCGAGGATTGCCGTAATAGTTGCCGGACGAAGGAAGAGCCCACGGCCGAATAGCGCCAGACGTAGGCGCGTCATCAGACCCACGTCGCGGCCCGATTCGAACATTGGTCCGTTATCGATCGCCGAGTTCAGGACTAACGGTAAGGCGGCCTCTTCCGAAGTGGAACTATCGAGCAGCTCCTGTACTTCCTTGTAAGTCGGATCGTGATAGGCAACCTGGAGCGTCGGCCAGGGGCTGCGGAATTCGAGTTTCAGGCCTAGCGTGCGGCCATCGCTCATCTGAATGAGCTGCGCGCGCTCACCGGGACCGGCCGGCGGCAGATCATCGACACTCAACATGAGCAGACGAAGCTTCTGCTCACTGAAAACTTCAACGAACGAGATCTCTTCTGAGAGATCAATGTTGAGATTCAGCTCGCTCAACTCAGAATTGACGGGTTGCGATGCCTGAACATAACCATTAACCGCGACACAAAGCTCCTGCGGCTTGTGCTCGAACACCCGCCGGGCACGACGACGCCAACTGCCAATGCCAGCGCCTCCGCCTTTCGAACCTCCCGCTCCTGGACCTTTGGGACGATTGTCGCGGCCGAGCGTTTCTGTAGGATTGCGCTCTGAGAGCAAAGGCAAACCAAGCATCCTGTTCACCTCGTCAAGACATGAAGGACAACTGACCATGTGGGCCAGATGCCCGCACTCCATTGGATTGTCATTCGTCACGGAGTAGAAATCGCGAAGCTGTCTACGCGACAGGCAGGCTCCGCGTTTTGATTGGAAGATCATTTGCCGCAGCTCGTTGAGGAAATCGTCTGTGGGTCGCGCCGAAGTCGCGGGAAATATCTCGACAACCTTGGCGGACGACATGAAACTCAACGCCGCGGGATTCTCAAACGAGAGCCGGGCTTCACGGCGAGCAATCAACAACTGCACATCGACGGCCTGACGCGACGTGCGCAGAAGCTGAACAATCTCGGTTGGGTAATAACCGTGGAAGAAACGCAGAATCAGGATGCTGGCCGCGCGCGCAGTCTCTTTGCGCACGCAAACGTAATGGCAGACGCTACGCAACTCGTCCTGCACGTGTAGCTGGTCGCGCAGGTCGGTGGTGCGCAGCCCGTCTTCGGCCGAATCGTATTCAACGACCGAGAGTTGCTGCCAGCGATTACGTGTTTCCCTTCTCAGATGAGAGATGTGCAGGTTGCGGAGCATGCCGTAGAAATAACCGTCGAGATTCTTAATCGCGCTCAGATCAGGTTGCGTAAATGTGAATTGCACATAAGCATCGTGTAACAAGTCCTCCGCCAGATCGCGCTCGTTTCCCGTCAGTTGCAGAGACCACACCAAGAGCCGCTGATAGCGATCGGCAAACAGCTCTTCGTGACTGGAAGCGATTTTCAGGGGCTCAATCATGGTCTGGGTTTTGCCAGAGGCGTTTTTAAGAGCACTTCGAATCAGTCTTCCGATTCTCCATCAAGCCGATGCAATTATGACTTCTACTACTAAGTAGACTAGGAAGGGTCTTATCTTAACCCCGACGGAAATTAATCTCTCAGGGGTATCTGTTTAATGGGTAGTTAGCTGGAAAAACGAGGAGAGCTTGCCAAGGCTGCGTGGGCCTTCAGGCAGGAGGTAGTTGTACGCCGCCACATCAGTTGCTGATTTTTGGCCGATCAGTTGATGAACTTGAGAGTTCAGCAGAGACCTGCAAATTCCGTGAGGGTTATTGATCCGTGATAAGTGGCTCAGAGACGAGCATTTAGGTGGAGTGTTCCCAGCCCTTTTCGCCGAGGGCAGTTCAGCAACTGATCGGACGACAACCCTCAGATCGACCCCAAAATCAGCAGATAACCCGCTAAAAGCCGCTTTAGTTCAGCACGAATCTGCAAACGTCGGGAGCACCTCGAAACGCTATAAACCAATCAACGACCGCCACTTAGCAGCCCTCTTTGACCTCTTCGCAAAAGGACGACTTCAGCAACTATTGTGACGGGGTACATCTGGGATCAAGATCTCCGCTGGTGGATGGATTGTGGACTGTTGCCGAGCTGACTGAGGCGAGCCACTCGTTTTCTTGGCCTTTCTTTCCTTGGCCCACCCAAATCAAACGCCAACCCAAGTCTTCATAGTTTTCAATAAACTTCTCCTCTGACAGATAACAGAGAAGTACCCCATTTGATCCACCCTAACGTCGTTCATGATCCAACATATTGTAGTGCCTTTCCCCAGTGGCACTAGGACTATTTCGTCGCACTTAAGCCAGCATAAACAGAATTAAATTGCGACCATGATTGAGCCTGTGATATCTGTTTTATTGATGGATTTTGGCCGTCAATGATGACGAGCTGGACCACCTACTTAAACCTCACGATCGTTCAACATAAACGCCGTTAAAGTGGCCGCCATGGTGCTCGAAAGCGGCTCACTTCCAAGGAAGAATCTGCACTTCCTTAAGCTCCGTGGTCCAAACTTACGGAGCGCCGCTACTCTTATGGAACTAATGCAACTTGAGATGTTCGTCGCCCTGGTCCAGGAGGGCAGCCTCCAGGCAGCGGCCGAGCGGGTCTATCGCTCGCAACCGGCGGTGAGCGTGGCCATTAAGAAGCTCGAACAAAGAGTCGCGTCACCGCTTTTCGACCGCTCGAAGCGCCGTGACTATTCGCTGACCTCAGCCGGCGAAGTGCTCTATTCTTATGCCAGCAGGCTCGTCAGTATTCGCCGCGAAGCCGTTGCCGCCATGGAAGGGTTGACGAAGCTCAAACAAGGTCGTCTGAGAATCGGCGCCAACGAATGCATCAACTCCTACTTGCTGCCACGGCTAACCCGCATCTTCCACCAGCGCTATCCGAGCATTGGGATCGAGGTGCTATGCGAGCACACTAATGGACTCATTCGGCAACTCAAGGAGCGACAGCTGGATCTCGCTCTGCTTGATTGCCTTCCGGAAGAAGCCGAACTTGAAGCCCAACCTCTGGTTCGCGATGAGGTGGTGCTCATCGCCAGCCCGGAGCACCGGTTCGCTCAGAGAGCACGCGTGCCCGTCAGAGAGCTGGAAACGGAATCGGTGATTCTCCAAAGGCATCCGTCCGCCCTGCGCCAACAAGTGCTCGAAGCATTCAAGCAATTTGAGGCGACGCTGACTATGAGCGTTGAGAGCGCCACCATTGACTCGATCAAGAAAATGGTGGCGGTGAATGTCGGCGTAGCGTTTGTCCCGCTCATGTGTGTGCGCGAAGAGGTCGAACGCCGAGAGTTAGTAATCATTCCGGTTCACGGCCTTCAACAAAAGCGGACGCTTTGGACCGTCAGGCGTCGTGACGGACCTCGCTCTCATGCTCCTGAGGCATTTATGCTTGTGGTCAACCTTGAGACAGCGAGCTTCGAGTGCGAACAACGGCCATTCGTTTAGAACGGTCACGGGTTCGTTTCTCAAAAGCTCAATGAGCAAGCGTTGGCCCTGTCCGGATACCGCACGAGCCCTTCTCTGATCTGTGCCCACACCAATCAACCGGAATCAATTTATTTTCTCTCCAGGGAAGTTGTGACCGAGGAAGACGCCTGAGCAGAAGATGCGTCAGGAACAGGCCGCAGCAGAGTTGAATCCTTTTGGTCGAGAGCCGGACGTTTCCACGTGCGGGTTCAGGAGGCAGCAAACTAACCAACAAAGGTCGCACCATCTTCAGGCCCAGCCCTTGCCACATCAAGACCAGCGCCCGTTGTCGAAATGCGGTAGAGTTCAAACGGTCACACGCAAAGAAACCTAGTACTCGCGCGAACCAAGATAGACAGACTTGGATATTTCCCGGTGACCAACGCCAATTTCTGAAGACGTTTCCCCTGAGTCGTCGCTAATACGCTCAAGTGGTTTGACGATTTGACCAGACTTCACCAGATAACGCGCGCCGGAGTGAACGTCAAAGAAGACCGTGTCGAAAAGAGAAACCGCCGGCTGTGCATTCGCCGCCTGGATAAGAGCGGTATTAACGGCAGCATTGGTCGAAAAAAGAACCGTCGCCGGCGTGCCGCCAAGATCAACCAACTCCCTATCGACCGCCGCTTGCTCCCCTATTGAAATGCCCATCGCCGGCGACTGAAGCATTCTGGTCACGGAAACCAGCTCAGGGGAAAACACTGCGGCGGATGTCACGCGGGAGAAAACCAACACACCGCGCCTGACGTATCTTTGCGTTTCGCTGTACGGCGGCACGCCACCCGTTTTGATCCTGCGAGGATTGATAAGCTTCCCACTCCGGGTCCTCACAGTGCGCCCGTTCAAAAAACAATCAACGGCGGTTTCCCCAGAGTTGTAGCTGGCAAGGACCAGATCGAGCCGGCCATTGAACTGTTTTGTCAGCTCAGAAACATAGCGAGCCGCCGCGTCGATCGACTGAAGCGCATCGTACGGATTCATCATGTTAAATCGCTTCGCCGTCGA
>Ga0137366_10000352_pt1 | contig 28918 bp, 27 predicted proteins | sample SagtaG_8_FD_104938 | JGI IMG/M metagenome (GOLD analysis project Ga0137366, IMG submission 104938) | Vadose zone soil microbial communities from Sagehorn Ranch, Mendocino, California, USA - Sage1_L_60_16 metaG | ecosystem: Environmental > Terrestrial > Soil > Vadose zone | place: USA...
CCTGACGGGCGCCCATCGAGTGTTATCTGCCGGGCCTTTTCAGCGAGATGACCACGCGCCGCTCTTCGCCCTCTCCAATGCTCTCCGTGCTGATGTCCTTGCTGTCGGATAGGGCTATGTGCACGATACGGCGTTCATGTGGAGGCATCGCTTCCAATGCGATCGAGCGCCGGTAGTTGCGTACCTGCTGCGCCACACGCAGGGCCAGGGAGCGCAGATTCTCCTCGCGCCGCTCACGATAGTTCTCGGCATCGACGATAATGCGCATGCGATGTCGGGTGCGATGGCTGACAATTAGATTGACGAGCAACTGCAATGACGCCAGCGTCTCTCCCCTGCGCCCGATCAGCAGGCCGAGGTTCTCGTTGATGCCATGAATGTTAAGGGTCAACGGGCTGGTAGAACGCACCTGGACGGTTGCATGGATATTCATGTAGCGCAAAATATGTTGCAAGACGTTGACGGTGATCTCGATATCCTCACGCGACGGCGTCTCGACGTCTTGTAATTCGCCGGAGGCGACCCTGGTCACATCCGCCTGTTCTAAGATAAGCGATTGATCGACAGGCGCGTTGGAGGCAATAAACGGCACCGGTTCGTCATCTTCAAACTCGTCCTCGCCCTCTTCCTCGTCGTCCTCGAACTCCTCGCCGTCTTCGAGCTCGTCCTCATCCTCAAACTCGCCCTCGTCCTCCTCGTCGTATTCTTCGTCTTCTTCTTCGGCGAGGACGACATCGGGAACGTCGGGACCGAGGATAGCATCGGCCATTTCAGGAGTGATCACCGCGCCTTTACTACCCCGTCGCACAGTAACGAGCACGCGGGCATCCTTGCTGCCGATGCCAAAAGCGCCTCTGCTGGGCTCTTGTAGTACGGAAACGTCTACTTCTTCGCGACGTTTTCCCAGGTGCATCAGTGCCTGTTGCACTGCCTCATCAACACTTTTACCGCTGGCCTCTATACTTTCCACTGTTTCCTAGCCTCCCTATAAGAACTTCTAGTTAGGATTACGTTCTGTAGGCTGCATCTACTCACAGAACGCAATCAGGTTTAGCCTCGTGATCTCTGGGCGCTGCTGCGACGACGCGCCGATGCACTATTGCTACGCTGGCGACGACGGTTATAGGGGGTGCCACTCGGTCGCGGGCGCCTTTCTATGGCTCCATCGCTCTCATCACTCTCGCTAAGATCTTCATCTTCGGCTTCCACCTCCGCTGGTTCGCGTTTCACCGTCGCCCGTTCTTTGCGCGGCGTGTAGCTCTGCGTGACTGTTCCATTGCTTTTACCCGTAGTTGCCGGGGCCATCTTGAAGTCTGGTGTGACCAGCAGCGATCCCCAGCCCGTCACAAAGAACTGCTGCACTGCCTGGAAGGTTGTTGAGACCGTCCAATAGAGCGCCAGGCCTGCGGGAAACGTCCAGCCGAAGAAGACTGTAATGAGCGGCATGACATACTGCATCATCTTCATCGACTGGGTTGAAGGGTCTGGTGTCGCGCCTGGAGGCGTCTTGGGCTGAGACATGCGTAGCTGAATGAAGGTCGCCAGGCCCGCTATGATTGGCAGGATGTGTGTGGGGTCCGGATGAGCCAGCGAGAACGTCCAACTGTGATTAATGAAGGTGAACCAGTTCAGATTAATATTCGGGTAGCTATCGAAGTGCGGAATGAAGGAATAGACTATATTGTTGAGATCGGCGACTTTGCTTGTGTCCAGGAAAGTCCTGAACGCGTAGTACATACCATACAACACCGGTAATTGAACCAGCAGCGGGAGACAACCAGACAGCGGATTCACCCCATACTCTTTGTAGAGCGCCTGCATCGCCGCTGCCTGCGCCTGCTGGTCCTTCCCATGCTTTTTGCGAATCGCCTGCATCTGCGGCTGTAAGGCCTGTGTGGCCTTCATCGACTTGAGCTGTTTCAGCGTAAGAGGAAACAGGACCAGCTTAATAACCAGCGTCAGGACTACAATGGATAGGGCGAAGTCACCAAAGAGGTGATAGAGCAATACAAGACCATTAAAAATGGGGAATGTAAAGATTAAATTGAAGAGATAACCTATCTCACCCACGAGAATTCTCCTGCCTTCCTCGATCTAGTCTCCCAGGCAAGTATTCAGGGACCGGATCGTAGAGATCGCCATGATACAAAGGATGGCAACGCCCTATGCGTTTGACTGTCATCCAGCCACCTCGGAAAAAGCCAAAACGGTCGATTGCCTCGTACCCGTACTGCGAGCACGAAGGGACGAACCGACACGATGAGGGCAGGACTACCGACAGCGTGCGCTGATATATACGAATCAAAATGAGTGCAATGTGTTTCACTGTTGTGACCTTCTGCGTATTTAGCTACCTGGTCCCGTCGCTGACGGAGGTGCAAGTAGCCGCGCCCGACGCAGCAGCGTGATCATTTCCTGTCTGAGTGTAGAGAGGTCCGCTCCTACGAGCTGAACTCTCGCACTGAATACGATATCCAGCCCCGCCGGTAGATCGGCGAGGACCGGACGTACGGCTTCACCCAATAGACGTTTAATATAATTACGTGTAACCGCGTGTTTCGAGATACGTTTACTGATCACAAAGCCCACACGCACACTTGCCTTGTCATTGGGTGTCCACGCAAGGATAAGCAGCCGGGACGTAACACTGCGCCCCTGCTGCCTCACTCGCCGGAAATCACTACTTTTACGTAAGCGTAACGCACGGTTGAGTGCCACAATACAATCAGACGACTAAACCGTTAAGCTCCAGCGCCCTTTGGCACGACGAGCCTTGAGCACACGACGCCCGTTACGGGTCGACATGCGCTTCATAAATCCATGTTCGCGTTTGCGCGGAATGCGCTTTGGTTGCCAGGTACGTTTCATCTAAATGCTCGGCGCTCGGACCCTTCTATAAGCTGAGCTACGGGAGGCGCCGTCCCCTTTCCTATCTGTATTCCTTGTCTGTATTCCTTACAGGAGAAGACAGGAGAAGTCGTTTTTTGCCTGGGAACGCCCAAAACCCGTTTTACCTGCGTCGATAATGGCTCTCTGCCTCTATCCCTGTTGGGGGTATCCCGTAGATTATAACGAGTCTAGCGCTCACTGTCAAATCCTTTGCGCCGGGTGGGTGGGGACGGCCCACCCACTGCAAACTTCTCCCGCTCAGATCATGTTACGTCGTCTTGAAGCGCAACAGGACCCGGCCCAGCTTGATTTCATCGTTGTCGTGCACCGGCGTCGGCGTCTTGGCCGCGAGTCGCTGCCGATTCAGGAACGTGAAGTTAGTACTATTCTCGTCTTCCAGCAGGTACTGGCCATTTTCAACGAAGATGCGCGCGTGCAGGCGCGAGACTCCGCCCTCTTCGCCACCGTGCGGCGTCAGATCGACATCTGGGAAGATGTTACTTACAGCATCTTCGCGTCCAATCGTGATGTTATCCTTGCCACTCAGATCGAACTCCTGGTTATCTGCCTCGACGATGAGCCGGGCCTGTAGAGCTGTTGCGGCTGGTGCCGTCGTCAGGGCTGGCGCGGCAACAACGACCGGCTCGTCCACCGGCGCTACTGGCGTCGGTGCTACGGGGGCCGAAGTCGGCGCGGGTGCTCCCAACAGGCTATTGCCGCAGTTCGAGCAGAATGCCTCGCCTGCTGGATTGGAGGCACCGCACGATGGGCAGATCTGCTCGCCTGCTGGCGCGGAGGCCGGAACGACGGCGGGCGCCTGAGCAGGCGCCGATGCTGCCCCAGTCAGTGGCTCCCCGCACTCATCACAAAATGCCGAACCATCAGGGTTGTCATGACCTAATGAACATTTTACTGACATTGTACTATATCCTTCCTCTGTATTGATGTACGTTTTTTCTCGTGAAGATGAGCACACGCCCAATCGCTAGCTTAACTGGCATGGCGCGCAGGCCCTCCTACCTGGCTGCCTGCTCAGGGGAGCAGATCATCCAGGCGCTGCGTAAGTTTACGTGTCTTGTTACCGATTGATTTTACCTGCTCCTGCGAGATCTGCTGCCCCTGATTGATCTGTTCAATCGCGGCCTGCGTCTCTTCATCCAGCACGCGTGTGACGTTTGGCGCCAGGCGTGTTGTTGCTTTGCCTGTACGCTTATATTCGTCGAGCACGCGTGTCACCAGACGTTGCGCGTTAGCTTTCTCGGCGAAGTTCATGACGAGCGCGTTTACCTGCGCTGCCTGGTTCGCGTCGTTGGTGAATGTGACCTTGATGTCGTCGCGTACCCGCTCGCCGACAATGCCTGTGACCGGAACGTCGTAAGAAAGCTCGGCCTGGGCAATGCGGAACAGTCCTGCCGGGCGTGGGTCAATCATGAGCTCGATCAGCACTGATTGCGGCGTGTCTTTCTCCAGATCTCCTAACGATACCGTTACCTGGCGATCGGAGAGCGCGGTCTGTTCAACGTCGCGGATGAGCGGCAGCACTTTGACCGCCTTGCGAGGCGAGACGCCCGCTGGCAGGCGCAGCGTCAATGTGGCGTTGCGTACTGCTACCGCTACGGCGCTCTGGACCTGCTGCTCAAAGAGGCTCATGGCGTCCGATGGCGTCCTGATGAACTCTGCCGGAACTCCTCCGCTGATCTGCCCGATATCGTCGAGCAGGCTCTCGTCCCAGTCGGAGCCGATGCCTAATGGATAGATAGAGATGCCGTTGGCGGCTGCATCTCTGGCGAGCTGGCGGCAGCGATCCGTGTCACCATAGGTGACGCCATCGGTCAAGAGAATCATTCGATTGACGGCGTTGGGTATGTTCCAGCGCCTTAGCTCGCCCAGCCCTTGAATCATACCGAGCGACATCGTAGTGCCGCCCGCATCCTGAATGCGGTCAATCGCAGCCTTCATGCCCGGCTTGTCGTTGCAGGGCATCGACGGGATGATCACCTGTGCGGTATCATCAAAAATGACTACAGAGATGTAGTCGGTTGGCTCCAGGCGATCGATCACGATTTTTACCGCTTCTCGGACGTTCTTTAGTTTCGCGCCTCTCATGGAGCCAGAATGGTCAATTACCAGGGCGAAGTTGAGCGGCATACGCACCTGTGCCATCAGGTCCGATGGTTTGGCTTCTAATAAAACATATGCAACTTGACTTCCACCGGTTACTGGCATAAAATCTTTGCCTAACTGGTGTGCCAGGGTTACCTCTCCAGGCATAATAGTATAAGCTCCTTTCGCTTTCGGCTGCCCTAGTATATCATTTAATGCACAAAAACGACTACCGCACTGATGTTGTCCTCGCCGCCGTTCGCGTTGGCGGTCTCGATCAGTTGAGAACACGCAGTCTGCGGGTCTGGTGCATTACTAAGGATTTCAGTTATTTGTGGATTACGTATCATTTCCCATAAGCCGTCGCAACAGCTCAGGAGGATGTCTCCAGGGTAGACTTGCTGCTTGAAGATATCCACCTGCACATTGGGCTTGTCGCCCAGGCTGCGATAGATCTGGCTGCGCTGTGGATGCGTGTAGACGTCATCCGGCTCAATCAACCCGCCCGCGACAAGCTGTCCGACCAGCGAATGATCGTTTGTCAGTTGATGAAGTTTTCCTTCACGTAACATATAGGTTCGGCTATCGCCGACATTGAGAATATATGCATGATCCCTTACGACCATAAAACCAGTGATAGTTGATCCCATATCCGATTTCTCGCGCTGGTTGGCCTGGCAGAGCGCGGTGTTCGCATCTTCGACGGCCCCGTTCAGCAGTGTTACCAGACCTTCTTCGTCCAGTTGTTTTGGCTCTTCACCGTTTTTCTCGGCGACGAGCGGCGCTGTCAGGAGCTCGCGCACCATGCGCTCGGCGATCATGCCGATCGTCATGCGACTGGCTCCCTGTCCGTTGGCATGACCACCCATACCGTCGGCGACGATAAACACACCGTCTGGTATGGCGATCGATTCATGGATTCGTTGCAATTGCAGAACCAGGGTGCTATCCTCGTTCGGCTCACTGCGTCGAACATTGCCCGCGTCGGAGTCGCTGGCGACCAGGAGATGGACGCCGTTGGGGAATGCATTCTGCACGGCCTGCGGCTGCTCGATCACGTAGGTATGCCCCTGCTCGATAAAGGTGTTGATGATAACTCCTTGTAGGACGTTCGCTTCGTTGTTCTTGCTCTCTTCCGCCGGGTATTCATGCATGGTATATGATGCATTGAGCAGCTCGGCTCCGCAGTCGATGCAGAACTCGTCGCCCTTGGCGTTCTCCTGTGAGGCACAATTCCAGCACCGTTGATATCCCTGGTGGTCGGTTACCAGGTAGACGTGCTCGTCTTGGGCGTCGCTGATCACCTGCGCGACCTCATAACGTCCTATGATCGTTGTTCCAACTCCCAGTACCGGGAAGTTACTCGTTTCGGTTGTCTGCACTGATTGCTTCTCTGGCAGCCCCTGCTGCTCCTGTTGTGGTGGCTGCTCTTGTTGTGCCTGGCCCTGCTCTGCTTGTTCGCCAGGCGTTACCTGCTCCATTACATCCTCCTGACTGGTAGCGGCTTGATCGCTTGCTGGACCCTCTGCCGCCGTTGCACTACTTGTCGTATCGGGCGCGATCGTTTCCTCGGGCGCAGTATCCGTTGCCGGATCGACCGTGCTTGCCGGCGAGACCGGCTGGTCCACTCCCGTTTCCGACTCCGCGCCTGCTTTTGGTACAAGCGACTCCGGGGGCGGTGGGGGCGGCGGCGGTGCACTGCCCTCTAGTGGCACAATTACCGTGGGCAGTTCGCCGATATCCTGCCCAGGGCTCGCGAAGAGCACGGTCGGCGTGTTAGAGAGAACGGCCCGTCTTTGTTCTTCGTCTTGCATATTCTGCTGTTCGCGCTCTAGCTCCTGCTGCCAGCGCCGCGCATGATATGCGAGCATCTGTTGCGGAGTGAGAATCTGCGTAGGGGCCCGCGATATGTCATCTACCGGCTCCACGCTGGCAGCCGTCGTTTCCGGTTCCGTCGCCACGGCTGCCTGGGTTGCTGACTGACCTGTCGCCTGGCTCTCTTGCGCGGAAGACATGGGAACGGATTGTTCCTGGGCTGGCGGAGTGGAGGGTATGCTCTGCGCTTGCTCAGCTTTTACAGCTTCAGCCGACGCTTCTGCCAGCATCTCCGGCGTGAATGATAGTCCACACCCCTTGCAGAATTTAGCATTTTCACGATTTTGTGTATGACACTGCGGACAGAGCATCGCTGCCCTCCTTTGGTTCATTACTTTATAATTGCTTTTTCAATCGTAGAGCTTCAGCATTTTTCGCGTCGCGATTCAACGCTTCGTTTACCATCTGCCGGGCCTCTACTTTTTTATTTAGCTTCAGATAGCTCGTCGCCATTGCACTATAAATCTCTGGTACATCGGCGTTTACCTGCCGTCCGCGCTCCAGCGCGCTCAGTGCTAACTTCCACTCCTTCGCTCGCGTATGTGCCCTTCCCAGCTCATACCAGATCTCCCACTGCGCGTCATCGTGCTGGGTCGCCTGGCGCAGCGTGCTGATCGCGGCCTGGTACTGCTTTGTCTCGATGTAGAGCCGACCCAGTGCTAATAAAATTAACATGTGATCGGGGTTGATACGCAGACCATCCTGAAAGTACGCCTCCGCCTCACGATAGTACCCCTGGTCCATTGCGATTAGCCCCAGTTGATAGTAGCTGCCGAAGTCTTGCGGTGCCAGAGCCAGCGCTTTTTTGAAGGCGCTGGTCGCCTGCGGATAGAGCTGCAAGCCACGATAGCATAGACCAAGCTGGAAGTAAGCGTCAAGCGCGTCGCCTTTGAGACGGATCGCCTCCTCGAACTGTTCGGCGGCATATTTCAGGTTATCGGCAGAGAGCTTTTTATCTGTGTCCTGCGCCGCTACTGCATACTGACGATAGGCCCGACCCAGGTTACTGAGCAGATCGTAGGTCGTTCCTCCCTGACTCAGTGCAAGCTTGAACTGGTTGACCGCCTCTGCGTAATTCTTGTTCGCCAGGTACTGCAAGCCCAGGCGATAGGGGTCGTTTACCGTCACGCCATTATTGGTGGTCGGTCGCCCCTGCACTGGTCGCGCCGGGATCGATTGAACCGGACGCGCCTGGGTCGGCTGCTGCACGGGCCGCGCACGCAAGGGCGGCGCCGGTCGCGTCTGAGTCGCTTGCTGCGCTGGCGTAGGCCGCTGTACCGGTCGCGCCTGGATCGATTGACCGGGACCGACGGGACGCTGTATCGGACGCGCGATGATCGGCGATCGTCCAGGTGGCGCTGTGGTCACACCCTGAACGAGAGGCTGCCCGTCGCGCTTGCAGAACTTGGCGCCCGGACGATTCTGAAAGCCGCACTTGGGGCAGATCAGGCCCGCGTTCGTCGTTACCAGGATGGTCGCGTTCGGCGAGATCGCTGGAATCTGAATCGTCGCGCCGTTCGGCAAACACTGCTGTAATGCGACCCGCATTGCCTCGGCACTCTGGAAGCGCTGCGCCGGGTTCTGCTGCATCGCTTTAATCACTACCTGCTCCACCGGACATACTGTCCTGCCACCGATCTGTGTCGTGCGCAGCCGTGGATTCTTCGCAAGCATGCTTCCAGGCGCTGGCGTCTGAATGGGATCGGGCTCATAGTTGGTAAGCAGGTGATACATCGTGGCACCAAGCGAATAGATATCCGAGCGCGCGTCGGTCTGCACCAACTTGCCCGGATTCTGCGCGCTGCGCTTCTGTCCTGGCGCAGTGAGCGATCCCAGGTGCTCTGGCGAGGCATAAGAGATGGTGCCCAGGTTCTCTGTATTAGTACGTTTATTAGGATCAAAACGACGCGCGATACCAAAATCGATCAGTTGTACTTCATTATCTGGCGTGATCATGATATTGCCGGGCTTTAGATCGCGAAGAATAATCGGGGGTATACGCGAATGGATATAGCTCAATGCTTCACATACCTGCATCATCCACCGAATCACCTGCTCCTCTGGCATCGGTCCCTTGCTATCTTCAAGCTTCTTCTCCAGGCTCCGTCCCGGCACGAACTCCATAGCGAAGTAGTAGTTTCCTCTATCCTGGAACGGCAGTGCCAGTGCCGCGATGCGTGGATGTTTCAACCCACGCAGCAGGGCGATCTCCTTGTTGAAGCGCTCGATAGCGGAGTCACGATCCTCTTTAGTTGTATTCGGATTGATCAACAACTCCTTGACGGCATAGTAGTACGGCGGGGTGGTCCCTAGCTGCTCGACTTTGTAGACGGTTCCCATACCGCCCTCGCCAAGAACCTGCACAACTCTAAATTTGCCATCAAGGATTGTTCCAATTAGGAGAGCCATACTCCAGTTTTCTCCAGCTGCGCTCAGAAAGCGCTGACATGCACAACGACTGCGGTAATGTTATCCTCGCCGCCGTTCGCGTTCGCCATGTCAATCAATGTTTCGCAGATCTTCTGCGGACTACTCTGTTCACTGAGCACCTTTAGCAGGTCCTGCTGCCTGACCATTTCCCACAGCCCATCCGAACAGAGCAGGAGCGTATCTCCTTTTTGGAGTGTCTGGTGGAAAATGTCAACTTCGATGCTTTTGTGCCCGGCCCCGAGTGAACGATAGATTAAATTGCGCTGCGGGTGCGTGTAGACATCCTCTGGTTCAATCTGTTTCGATTCGACCAGCCTGGCTACCAGCGAATGATCGCGCGTTATAGGCGTCAATTGCTGATCACGTAATAAATACGTACGACTATCGCCTACGTTGGCAATGTACGCCTTGTCATTTTGTACAAGTGCGGCTGTTACAGTGCTGCCCAGTCCACGTGCTGCGCTCTGTTGTTCTCCATAGCGTAAAATGGCTTTGTTTGCTTGCTGAATAGCCGCTCTTAATTGCTCTTCAATCGCCGTCACCACGACTGTTTCAGTCAGCTTACGTGTAATTTGTGTTACTGGCTGCTCTTCTGAAGAGAAGGATTGTTTGACCGTCTTGTCTAAAGATGCGGCGTCGAGCTTGATGGTTGGCTGCTCGGGGAGCGGCTTGAAGAGACTGTCCAGCGCCTTGCTGATAGTCTCCACCGCCAATCGGCTGGCTACCTCTCCTGCCTTGTACCCACCCATGCCATCAGCGACAATGAACAGGCCACGGTCCCCTACCTCCGACGACTCTACACGCTTATAGGCGCAATCTTCATTCTGGTCACGTTGTTTCCCAACATCAGTTTTATCAGCAGCAGTGAGTTTTAGATGCATTGAAAAGTACCTCACAGGAGCAGGAATCTTTGACGTTCGTTCCATGCTCACTATAGCATATAGTGGTATTCATGACAATTGAATCTTTCTAAATTACATAAAGTATGTTGAGTCCGGTTTTTTTTATAAGCGCCACTCACATATATATATAGAAGTATTCACCATATCATTCTATATACGGGACAGATAGGAAGAGGGTTGCGAATCATGGTAACTCTTCAGGTCCCTCTTTCCGGACTCCTGAAACACTCAGATGCGCCTGTCTATACGTTCGCTACTCTCTTCCCTTGCTCCCCTCTTTTGTGCGCGGCCTGAACTGCAGGCGAATAGCCGTACCTTTAAAACTGAAGGCTTCGCGCAGTCTGTTCTCAAGGTAGCGCTCGTAGGAGAAGTGGACCGCCTGGGGATCGCTGACGAAGAAGATGAACGTGGGCGGGTTGACCCGCGCCTGCGTGGCGTAGAAGATCTTAAGCGGTTTGCTGCGGATAACGGTCGGGTTGTGTTTCCGTATGGCGTCCTGGACGACCTCGTTGAGCTTCGATGTCGGCACGCGCAGGTAGCGCATCTCTGCGATCTTGAGCGCTGTCTCAAGGATCGATCTAACGTGGTAGCCCGTCTTCGCCGATGCAAAAATGACCGGTGCGTAGGGGATGAACTTGAGGTCCTCCGCGAGCCGCTCACGGTAGCTTTCGGCGCTCTCGATCTCATCTTTGGGATGTGGAAACTCCCCTGCGCGCTCAGCGCGCCGCTGCTCCTGCGCCAGGTCCCACTTGTTGACGACGACGACGACGCCCTTGGCGTGATCGGCGATCTCGCCCGCGATATGCGTGTCTTGCGCGGCGACTCCCTCGCTCGCATCTATCAGGAGCAGGGCAATATCGCAGCGATCGATGGCGCGCGTAGAGCGCAGGACGCTGTATTTCTCGACCCCCGGCGTGACGCGCCCACGTCGACGAATGCCCGCTGTATCGACTAATCTGATCCTCTGCCCCTGGAACTCAAGCTCGGTATCGATGGCGTCGCGCGTCGTCCCCGGCACTTCGCTTACAATCGAGCGCTGGAAGCCCAGCAGAGAGTTGAGGAGCGAGGATTTCCCGACGTTTGGTCGCCCGATGATGGCGATGCGGGGAATCTCTTCTTCCTCTTCGTCTTCGCTCTCGTCGGCTGGCGGCAGCTCCTCTACGATCCGATCGAGCAGGTCCCCGGTCCCCGTTCCCTGAATGGATGAAATATCGATCGGCTCGCCCACTCCCAGGCTATAAAATTCGACGACATCCAGGCGTCGTACGGCGTTATCGGCCTTGTTGGCCGCCAGAATCACGGCCTTGCTCGTGCGGCGCAGCAGATCGGCCACCTCTTCGTCGGCAGCTGTGATCCCCGAGCGCGCATCGACCATAAAGACGATCACGTCGGCCTCGTCGATCGCCAACTGCACCTGGGCCATGACGTGCTTCATAATATCGCCCGGCTGCCCGGTCAGTCCGACCTGTCCGACCGGTATGCCCGGTCCCATCTCAAGCCCGCCCGTGTCGATCAGCGTGAATATACGCCCATTCCATTCCACGTCGCCGTACAGACGATCGCGCGTCGTCCCCGGCATATCCTCGACGATGGCCATGCGTTCGCCGATCATACGATTAAAAAATGTGGATTTGCCGACGTTCGGTCGGCCCACGACTGCAACAAGTGGCTTCATGTGCGCCCCTCCACCCTTTCCTATACAAGAAGTTATAAGACAATTGCTGCCTATTATAGCATAAAAATCGTGGCGCGTCGTGGGCAGAGAACTACCTGAACAATTCGGACACCGACCTTCCATCGTGAATACGGCTGATCGCGCCCGCGAAGAGCTCCGCCACCGATAGGATGATCATATTTGGCAGCACCTTGTGCCTGGGAAGCGGAATAGAGTCCGTGACCACGATCTCTTTGATAGGAGCGTTAGTCAGACGTTCGATGGCCGGGCCCGAGAATACGCCGTGCGTAGCGCAGCAGTAGATATCACACGCCCCCTGCTCATGCACGACGCGCACTGCCTGCATCAAAGAACTCGCCGTGTCGATCTCGTCGTCGACGATAAGCACATTCCTCTCCCTGACGTTACCTATAATACCCATCGCATCGGTCTGCTCGTTATTGCCCAGCCGCCGCTTCTCAACGATCGCCAGCGGCGCCCCGAGCCGGTCCGCCAGCATACGGCCCTTCTTGGCGAAGCCCTCGTCAGCGGCGACGATCGTGAACGGGTCCAGCTCCTTCTCCACAAAGTAGCGTGCCTGGATGATCTGCGCGGTCAATTCGTCAACCGGGATATTGAAAAAGCCCTGGATCTGCCCCGCGTGCATATCCATCGTCAAAACGCGGTGAGCGCCGGCCACCGTAATACAATCGGCAATCAGGCGTGCAGTGATTGGAACTCTTGGCTGATCCTTTTTGTCGGTGCGGCCATAGGCGTAATAGGGGATAACAGCTGTAATACGAGCGACGGAGGCGCGCTTCAAGGCATCGATCATGATCAGTAGTTCCATGATCGAGCGATTGACGGGAGAACTAAAGGGCTGAATAATAAAGACATCGTGTCCGCGTACGTTCTGATTTATCTTTACAAAAATGTTTTCGTTGCTGAACTGGAAGACGTCCGCGTCGCCGAGTGGAATGCGCAGGTGGCGGCATATCGCGGCAGCTAATGGTCTGTTCGCGTTGCCGCTAAAGATACTTAAGTTGTCCAATGTGCACCTCCTGATTGCCAAAAGTATATCACAATTGAATAAACACATGTGACGTGTTATTTGCAATCGTATGGCGATACAGTAGGCATGAAAAAAAGGCATGCCGGAAGGACAGTCAGGCAAGTTAGAACGAAGGGCACCGGCGCTGGTACCCTCTCACAACGAAACGTTATAGTTTAAATCGAGGGCTCCTCAGGACTCGAAATGAGGATGCGCAAGAAGCGACCGATGGCCCAGAAGACCAGAGCGTAAATCGCCATAGCAATAAGCGTCGACCATTCAAATGCCTGATAAGGTGGATGAATGGAAGGCGAGCGGACAATCGTGCTGAATGGGAATAGGATAATGTCGGTCAAGGCGTAGAGGAAGCCCGCAAACAGATTATTCGGGTCCGCACCTATCAACTTTAATATAAAACGGATAGCTAATGTTACCTCCAACACGGCTATAAACCATTGGAGGAAATCATTAAGCTTCCCGATTGCATATCTGACAGTGAGCGCCTCTTCGTGACGTGTCTCGTCGCTATTGACATCAGGAGCGCTACTATCGGCGGTAACCTGCTGCTGCTGCGGCGCTACGGGTCGCATCGGTAGGTCTTCCATACGATCTGCACGAGGAAGTGCGTCAGGTGGTACACTGGTTGGTTCATCGGGATAAGGATTGCTGCGCATCCTGCTTTCCTCCATACAACTAATCAAGCTCGCCTGAACGCGTAAAGTTAGCTATTTCTGTTCGGATTATAACATGAATTGCCTGTCCCACGCTATGGGCAATGAACGATATCTCGTCTCCCTAACAGTATTACGTCATCCGACATCTTCAGGGTACAAAATTGTCCTTTGTTCAATTGATTGAGCGCTTTGATTGTACTTACCTTGTCCTCTGGGAAGACGGTGCTGAGATCAACGATGATATACTCGACCGTTTTGTTGCTGATGGTGATATTGGGGAAAACGGTGATATATTGCCGCTCGCTGAGATGCGGATTGAGGCTCGTGCCAGTAGAGACGGACGCGTCTGGCGGGATCTCCGCCAGCAACTCCTGGATATGCGCCTGATGCACGGCTGGAATGGGCGTCGCCCAGAAGATGTTCAGATCTGGCACCAGTATAAAGTAGTTGAGGGTAAACATAACGATTAGCCAGGCGCAGGCAATCCACTGCAACTTCGGCAGCGAGATGCTCCTGGCTAACGCTGCCATACGGTCGCAAAAGCGTCTCCATACTGAGGTGCTTCTGTACGTTACAGTAGAGATGCGCGGCTGAAGCAGTGCCACCGAACGTGTTACGACCGGCAGTGTGCTGAATGTCTGCGTGAAGGCGCTGTATGCCAGCGTGGCCCTGTCCAATAAGGACCCCGGCCTGAGCTCCCCCAGGACCCTGCCCGGCGCTCCATCCGACGGTAGCTCTGCACTTTCGCTGCGCCACCCATACCATACTTTGACCAGGCGCTGTAAGCCAACGATGGCCGCCATCATGATGAAAGGTATAATGGCGGCGTTGTAGTGATACACTCCTGTGTAGAGCAACTTATCTCCGCTGAGCAGGTTAATCGCCAGACTCGGTAACGCCGGCAGCAGCCACTCGGGGGCCAGCAACGCGAGAAACCCTGTGCTGCGCAGCAGACTGGCCAGGTAGTAAATGCGGTCAAGTGTGACGAAGGTTATGATGAGCAACCAGGGATGCAGCATGATGTTGATTACTGCGCTTCCCGGTGTGCTTCCTAACGCGGTGTAGCGATACCAGAAGGTGTTGTGCTGCGTCCCCTGATAGAAGTGCGGCTCGATGATCGCTATCGCTATCAGGGACCAGAGCATGCCGCAAACGAAGAGCGTTGTCCCCAGTCGCGGCAACTTGTATTTCCAGATTACCAGGATGCCAAGCAGCCCGACTATGGCGGGAATCTCTTCTTTACACGCGCTGGCCAGTATACAGGCGATCACGAACCAGACGTAGCGCTTATAGGTGAGGGCCAGCAGCGCATAAAGCAGCAGCGGCGTCGCCTGTGATACCGGGTGAAAGTCGAAGATGTTTATTCCCAGCAGCGCCGGTGAGATGAGATACGCACCTGCCATCACGGCGGCTAGCAATGGCCACTCCGGCAGGTATCTGCGCGTGAGCAGGTAGACGGGGAGCGCCCCGGTGGCCAGGACAAGCGTCTGAAAGATCAGCAGTATACGCGGATCCGCGTGAAATACATACAGTAACGACAGTGGCAGAATGATTGGCTCGACGTGCTGGGCAAGACGCGTCGGCGGACCAAACCAGTTGTCTCCCTGGTTCGTCCAGGCGAAGGGATGCCCGTGAATCGTGTTCCAGAGCACCTGGTCCAGGTTGCCCAGGTCAAATGCTGTGGCTTTGAACATAACATAACGGAGAATCGACTGATAGCTCATGACGATTATGTACACGATTATCATAAGCACCAGGAGCAACCATGCGAGTTGGACCTGGTTAAGCTGCCGCGTGTGTAGCGAGAGTCTTTTCATTTCTTTTCTTCATACCACTATAATAGATTGCCAGATTCCTATACCTACAAGAATCATAAACGACCAGACGATTACAAATTCAGGCCATGTCCCCGTACGAAAGCGCCAGCGCGGGTCAGGCGGAAAGCCGAAGCGTTTGTGATTGGGCCAGAAAAGCGGAACGCCCCCTAGCGTCAGGGCGTCGGCGGCGATATGCATGATACAGCCGAACAAAACTCCGAAAAAGACCAGGTGCGAGGCACCTACAAACGACGCTGGTACTACAAGATTTTGCTTGTCTAGTAGATAGATTACCACTCGCTCCAAACCGATCGCCAGCAATGCGCCGATCGCCAGCCCTAAAAGGCTATGAAAGATGGTGCGATGACCCGCGATACGCTGAATCTCTTTACTTACAATACCTAATTTATGCCCCATTGTACTACGCGCGTTGTCGATATCCGGCAAAAGCGAGCCAAAACCCACTGCGAAGTAGTAAACAGCCTTCTTTACAATTAGAACGAGAGGAATCGTCTTTGCTAACGTCAATGGGTCTCCTGTCAAATGAACCAGGCTATCAAACACAATTCCTGCCGTTAAACCCATCAGTAGATGCGATCTGCCTTCCATTTCCCCTCTGTCTCCTGGCTGTAAACATATTTTACGGGCAATTGTAGGGGGTTCTGGAACAAATGTCAACATTCAGTAGGAGTCCGGGTGAGCATCAGGTTTTTGCACCGAATCGGCACCCCTCTCAGCCCCAGTATCCCAAATGTAGGGGCGCGGTTCACAAGCCCGCGCGCTCCCCAGGCCGGCGCGCGGGCTTGTGAACCGCGCCCCTACATGTCCGGCAACCGGATATAGATTGCGTCGTTCTCTATTTTTACCGGGTACGTAGTGAGGTCCTGTCGCGCCGGGCCGCGCAGGACCTTCCCTGTGCGTACGTCGAATTGCGAGAGATGCCACGGACAGGTGAGGACGTATCCTTCTAACTCCCCATCGTTGAGGGGTCCGCTGATATGCGTGCAGTTATCGGTAAACGCGTAAACGCTCCCCTCGACCTGTGCCAGGCAGATCAGTTCACCATCTACTTCAACCGATAAAAGTTCTCCTTCGTCCAGTTCGCTCTGTTCCGCCGCTTTGTAAAAATCTGCCATCTGGTTCCGCTTAAATCCCTCTTTGCCGCACGGGCAGGATCACGCCACTCACGCCGTCGCTGGCAGACGATACCAGGAAGATGGCCGCCTCTGCCAATGACTCCAGGCTGACCCATTTTGTGCTTAATGCCTCGGGCGAGGGCTTGAGGTCATTCAGGTTGGATTGCGTGATCAAGAGTCCTGGCCCAATGGCGTTGACGTAAATACCAAGCTTGCTGCCCTCTCTGGCGAAGGTGTAGGTGAGGGCGTCAACTCCCGCTTTGGCGCTGTTATAGGCCGCCATCTTGGGACTTGAGCTCTCGACGCCGCCGGCGCGGCTGAAGTTAAGGACCTTCCCCCCGCCTTGACTCCTCATGACCGGCCAGACTGCGCGTGTGCAGAGAAATGTCGTTAGCAGGTTATTGTTCAGCTCGCTCTGCCAGTCCGCCAGACTGAGCTCGTCGGAGGGTCCGTACTTTGTGAGGCCGCCGGCAAGGTTGACCAGGATGTCGATGCGCTCGTAAGCCCCAAGCGCTTCGTCGATGAGGGTCTTCGCGCCCTCTTCGGTGGTAAGATCGGCGGCAACCGGCAGGACCATCTCGATGCCGCTGTCTCGCAACTCCTGGGCGCGCGCTTTGACCCGCTCCTCGTTGCGCGCGCTGATGACGAGGTCGGCTCCCTCGCGCCCAAATGCCTGTGCGAGCGCGAAGCCCGCCTGCCCCGCCTGGCTGACGCCGGTGATGATCGCTGCTTTTCCTTCTAGACGCATCTATTCTTCCTCTTCTTCTATTATGTTGGGTGTCTCTAGCCCAGCCATAGCCAGGCCGCGATGCAGTACGCGTAATGAGAGAAATGCGCATTTGGTCCGGGCTGGACTGATGTCGATGCCCAGATCCTCCAGGACGTCTTCTTTGCCGAGCGCGACGACCTCCTGGACCGTTTTGCCCTCGATCTTCTCGGAGAGCATCGATGCCGCTGCCTGGCTGATTGCACAGCCGCGCCCCTGGAAACGTACCTCTTTGATGCAATCCCCTTCAACCAGCAGATCCATCGCCAGTTGATCGCCGCATAACGGGTTCGAGTCCTCGGCATGCACGTCGGGTTGTTCGAGCTTCCCGTAGTTGCGCGGGTTGCGGTAGTGATCCAGGATATATTCGCGATAATAGTCCATTGACATAAGGTTAGTCCTTCACGGCGTCTACAGCTTGAAGATCGTTTTCGCTTTGTGTAGACCCTGCACGAGTGTGTCGATCTCTTCTTTGAGTGTATAGACGTAGAAGCTGGCACGCGCCGTTGCCGAGAGTCCATAGCGCTCCATCAGCGGCTGCGCGCAGTGGTGTCCGGCACGAATGGCTACGCCCGCCTCTTGATCGAGGATCGAGGCCAGGTCGTGCGGATGAATATCGTCGAGCGTGAAGGAGATGACTCCACCGCGCGCATTTGCGTCGGGACCGTAGATGGTGAGGCCCGGTATGCTCTGCAACTGCTCCATCGCGTAGGTCGTGATCTCGCGTTCGTGCTGCAGGACGTTCTCCATACCCAGCTCGTTCAAGTAATCGACCGCAGCTCCCAGGCCGATCGCTTCGGCGATGGCCGGCGTGCCCGCTTCGAACTTCCAGGGCAGGTCGTTCCAGGTCGATTCGCGCAGACTAACCTTGCGGATCATGTCGCCTCCGCCCATGAACGGTGGCATGGCCTCCAACAGGTTGCGCTTGCCGTAGAGAACGCCGATGCCTGTGGGTCCCAACATTTTGTGTCCGCTGAAACACAGGAAATCGACATCTAGGGCCTGCACGTCAACCGGCAGGTGCGGCACGCTCTGGGCGGCGTCCAGCAGGACGAGCGCGCCGGCGGCATGCGCCTGGACGATCATCTCCTGGACGGGGTTGATTGTGCCCAGCACGTTCGACATATGAGTGATCGCGACCAGCCTGGGACCTTGCTGCAAGAGTTGGGTGTAGATGTCCTGGCGGAGCAGTCCATCGTCGGTAACAGGAATAAATTCCAGCCGCGCCCCCGTGCGCTGCGCCAGCAATTGCCACGGCACGAGATTGCTATGATGCTCCATCTCGCTCAGGATGATCATGTCGCCGGTGTGAATGTTTGCGTTGCCCCAGCTATAGGCCACCAGGTTGATGCTCTCGCTGGTGTTGCGCGTGAAGATCACCTGTTTACTCTGGCGGGCGTTGATGAAGCGCGCGACTTTGACGCGGGCCTTCTCCATTGCCGCCGTCGCCGCTTCGCTGATCTCGTACACTCCGCGATGCACGTTGGCGTGATAGGTGCGATAGTATGTGTTCATGCTCTCGATGACGGACAGCGGCTTCTGCGAGCTCGCCGTGCTATCGAGGTAGACAAGCGGCTTATCGTGTACGCGTCGTGAAAGGATGGGGAAGTCCTGGCGGATTTCCTCCACCGTGCGCCTCTCGCGGTCCGTAGCTCTTTTATTCTCTGTTGTTACCATGCCACTCCTTGATTTCCTATTGTAGGGGTCGGGCTTGACCCCTACATCACCTGGGGCGATCAATATTCGGTCAACTTGATCTCTTCGTCTGCCGGATTGCCATCAAGATGGACGGCTCCCTCGTCAACGCCTTCGATCTCCCAGCGTTCCTGCGCATCGACCCAGGTGTCGGCCTCGGTCTGGTATTCGCCACGCATGCGGCGCACGATGCTCCGGCGCAGGCGAATGCGCAGGTTTTCGAGCGGGATACGCTGCAGCACCGGCTCGAAGAAGCCCTGGACGATGATGCGCTCGGACTCTTCGCGTGAGATGCCGCGCACCATCAGGTAGAAGAGCTGTTCTTCGTCGATCTGCCCGCTGGTGGCACCGTGGCTGGCGCTTACCTGGTTGGCGGCTATCTCCAGGCCGGGAATAAATTCACCGCGAGCGTGCTTGCTCAGCAGGAGTCCGTGCGCCGAGAGGAACGAGGCCGTCTGCTGCGCTCCTGGCTCGACGCGGATCATGCCGTCGAACTCGACGCGCGAATAGTCGGTGAGGACGCCTTTGACCAGCGTCTCCGCGTTGGTCGAGAGCGCGGCGTGGTCCGAGAGCGTGTTGATGGAGTAGCGCTGTTCGTGGTCGGTAAAGAAGATGCCGACGAGTTCGCCCGCGCTGCCATTGCCTTTCAGTCCCAGTCCCAGCGTGGAGAGAGTGACCTTGCTGCCCAGATCCGCCATGACGAAGGTGACGTTGCCGTCTTTTTCGTAGATGGCGTTCTTGTTTGTGATGCTCCAGGTGTTCTGGTCGAGGTCCTGCAGATTGCTGAACTCGACGCTGGCTTCGTTCTTCGCGTACACCTCGACGACATCGCTCAACAATGCTTCGCCCGTGACGTTCGAGGTATACTCCTCTACGAAACGCACGCTGCTCTGCGCCTCGGCGATGATCAGGGTGTGCGAAAATGTAGCGGCGGCGGCGTCAAGCCAGACCTGCGCTAAAATGGGTGCCTCGATCTCGACGCCCTGAGGGACGTACAGGAAGAAGCCGCCGCTCCAGAACGCCGCATGCAGTGCTGTATACTTGCTTGCTGTGACGGGGACGGCCTCGGTCATGAAGTACTTCTGGACCAGTTCGGGATACTCGCGTACCGCTGTGTCCAGATCGGCCAGAATGACGCCCTGCTGCTTGAGTTCCTCGCTCAGTTCGCTATGTACTACCGAGCTGTTCTGCTGGATGATCAGGCCCGAACGCTCGTTGACCAGAGTCTCCTGCAAGGACTGCTCGATTGATGCGGGTAGTGCTCCGTTGGTCTCTACGGGAGTGTATGGAGTGAGCTGCTGAAATTTGAAGTTCGAGACGGTGCGGTGCGTGCCCAGGTCGCCACGGCGTCCCAGTGGAGCGGGCGTGCTCTCGTAGACCTCCCAGGCATGCAGGCGCTTTTTCAGCATCCACTCAGGCTCCCCCTTCTGGCGCGAGAGTTCCTCGACGGCGCTGCGCGAGAAGCCTGTTGCCAGTGGCTTAAGCATGGTTACTCACCTCACTCGCTGAACTCGCACTTTCCTCACCGCTTGTTTCGTTGCTATCCTCGCTCGGTCTGAGCCATTCGTAGCCACGGTCCTCAAGCTCAAAGGCTAACTCTTTGCCGCCTGACTTGACGATGCGCCCATCGAACATGACGTGCACGAAGTCGGGCGTGATGTAGTTGAGCATGCGCTGGTAGTGGGTGATGAGCAGGATGCCCAGGTTCGGCCCGGTCAGCGCATTGACGCTGTCGGAGACGATTCTCAGTGCGTCGATGTCCAGGCCGGAGTCAGTCTCGTCCATCATGGCGATCTCGGGCTCCAACAGAGCCATCTGCAGGATCTCGGCGCGCTTCTTCTCACCACCAGAGAAACCATCGTTGATCGAACGGTTGATGAAGCTGTTATCGACTTTGAGCAGGCGCATCTTCTCTTGCAGCAGCTTGCGGAACTCGCCGGGTGGCACGCTCTTGCGCTTGTTCATCTTGCCTGTGGGATTGTCGCCCTCCTCAAGTGGCTTGTTGCCCTCACGCACCGCCTCAAGCGAACGGCGCAGAAAGTTGGCGACGCTGACGCCGGGGATCGACATGGGATATTGGAAAGCCAGGAAGAGCCGCATACGCGCGCGGCGATCGGGCGAATATTCCAGGATGTTTTCACCCTTAAACCAGATCTCCCCATCGGTTACTTCATACTTGGGGTTGCCCATAATTACATTTGCGAGCGTGCTTTTGCCTGAGCCATTCGGCCCCATAAGTGCGTGTATTTCGCCCTGGCGCACAACAAGATCGACGCCACGTAAAATCGGCTTTCCCTCAATATTGGCGTGAAGATTCTTAATTACAAGTTCTGATCCCATTACGAGACACCTTCCTTATGATGATAATAAAGGGCGAAATATCGCTTCGCCTTCTTTGCGAACGTAGGATAGCTCTGCATCCATCCGAGCCATGCCATGCCATTCAGTTGTGTGAGTGAAAGCGCCTGGGATGTAATAAGCTTCCCAGGAATTGGATCACCGTCCACAGCACAGACGCGGCGCTTTCACTAGCCGCGACCCAGCGGCGTTCACAACTGCTTTTTAATGGTGTGCTAGTTGCGGAGCGGCGTATTCGGTTCAGCGCTCGGCGCAAAACTTGCGATACCTACGTGAATATCTGAGAGCGCGATAAACTGCGCGTTCTTGCTCTCTGCCGACTCGGCTATCAGGTCTGCCAGCGTCATGCCATCAAGGGTGTTTGCCACGGCGTCGCGCACCTTTGCCCACAGGTACTTGGTTCTGCACGAGTCCAGAAAATTGCAGATCTGATTCATCTCGCCCTCGGTGGCACAGATCATTGGCGCAATGGGGCCCTCCAGAATGCGTACGATCTCACCCATGGTGATCGTCGCCGGGTCCCTGCTCAGCTTGTAGCCGCCGTGCGCGCCGCGCGTGCTCACCACCAGCGGCGGCTCGGCCTCGCGCAGTAGCTTCACCAGTTGCTCCAGATATGCTAGCGGCAGCATCTCAGCTTGCGATATATCAGTTAGCGAGCGAGGACGCTCACCATAGTGGCGAGCAAGATCGACCATGATCCGTACGCCATATTCGCCTTTTGTAGAAACCCGTAACATCATGGCCTCTCCCTTCTCGTCGCATCGACAGATGGTATGTCGTGTTTCATCGGTATCCTACCAGATTAATCCGACCTATTAACTAGGATATATTTTAGCACTAGAAGTAGGAGAGCGTCAACTGTTCCAGGCTGCGTTTTAATGCCGCTTGCGCCCCACAACGATCTGGCGCGTGCCTTTGCCGAATGGTTTCCAGTCGTAACTGCCGTAGATGGCCTCGATGGCATAGCCGCTTGCCAGGAAGAGCAACTGTAGTTCACGTGGAAAGAAGATGTGCATGTCGAGTGTGGTGAGGTAGCGCTCGTTCTCGCCGCTCTCGAAGAACTTTTCGTGCGTCCAGACGATGTGCTGCAATTGTTCAAATGTGTCGTATTTGCGGCTACTGTACAATAGCATGGTGAAATTGCTTTCGGGCGCGGGTATCTCGTCTTCGAGGTAGACGTTCGAGGGCCGGTTCAGCGCGTCGCTCAGGTAGTCGATGTCGGGCAAAAAAGTGTCGACGACGAAACGACCATTCGGCGCGAGGTGATCGAACGTGTTGCGAAAGGCGTCCATCTGCTGCTCGATCTCGTGGAGGTGGGTGATGGAGTTGAAGGGCAGGAAGATCAGGTCGAACTCCCCCTTGTGCTCAAGCTTGTAGTCCGTCATATCTCCCCGATGCAATGTGACGCGTTGTTGGACCTCTTCCGGCTCCTGTTGTAGCTTCCGTTGGTACGCCTGCAGCATCTCGGGCGCGATATCCAGCCCCTCCATCTGAAAGCTGCCTGGACCGTGCAGCAGCTCGATGCCGATGCGTCCGCTCCCACATGCCAGTTCCAACACACGCTGCGGCGTATAGCGCATCACCAGTTCGCGCCAGAACGGCACATCCTGTTCCGACTGCCCCTGATACTCCAGGTCGTAATCGTCGACCCGCTCGTAGTATTCTCCCATGTCATATGACATCGTTTTGTTTCCTTTTGAAAAAATGCGCAAAAGTTCAGTATAGCAGTATACGGACGCTGCTACGCGTATTCTAACGCAGAGCTTAGCATAAGGATGCCTATTTATGCAAGCGTTCTCTGTAAACTGGGTGCCCGTCAATTTGTTTCTGCCATATTGACATTTCATCGCGCGCGTCCTACATTTATCCTTAATAATGAAGAAGCCATAATCCAGTCATCAGAGAATGGAAACGCCAGTGCGCAAGCCCTCCGAGCCAATCATCTACAATCGTATGGCAGCCCTGCGCGCCGAGCGCGGCCTCTCGCGCCAGGAACTCGCGCAGGCCCTGGACATAAGCTACCAGGACCTCGGCTACCTTGAACTCGGCGCATATAATCCTGACCTGGACCTCGCCTTCCGCGTCAGTGAGTACTTCGGCCTCCCTATCGAGAGCATCTTCTCGCGCCAGCCCTTTGGCGAAGAGGGATATGGTCGCAATGTATAGACTCTTAATAGACAGGTTATAATAGTAAGAGGAAATAGCAGCAGAAAGGGGCGCCACGATGATAACGCAGAGTAACTCTTCAGGTCCCCTTTTCTTGACTCATCAGCGCCAAAGGCGCTTCACAAGGGCTTGAGTGTGGATGGCGGGGTTTGCGGCCCGGGGCCGCAAACCCCGCCATCCACACTCAAGCCGGGCGAGCCGCCGGCGGCGGCGAGGAGACCTGAATAGATACAGCGCAGATAGAAATAGACGGCTTCAAAAGCTTCAAAGACTTCAAAGTAGAACTGGCCCCTTTCCAGGTCATCGTTGGCCCCAACGGCTCCGGGAAAAGCAATTTGTTTGATGCGCTTCAGTTATCATGTTGAAAAAGAACACGAACAGGCACAACGGGAATGCCGACCGACCAGGGCGAACGTGAACTCATGCTGGATCGGCAGTCTCGCTTCTCCTTCCGCTGAAGGAAAAAGCTGCTGCAACAAGCCTAATCGCCGCTTTGTGCCCTGGTGGGCGGGGAACCGTCTTTTTCAGGTGGTCGACTTTCCCACATAGGCACAGGCCACAAAGTCTCGACTTAGATCCTCCCGCTGTTCCCACCAGTTTAGCAGGTCCCCTGCCACTTGCAAGCTCTCTGCTACCAATTGGTATATGAGTCTCTCAAGTAGAGCTTGGGCACATGATGGTGAGGATCGGTGACGTAAGCAGAACTCTCATTTGCTGTGGTAAAATGCTCCATACAGTCGAGCGAACCTTGATGAGCAAGCATTGCTTGCCCTGCATTGTGGGGATGCTCGTCCTCTTGCCAGAAAGATAGGGGAACGTATGCAACACCCTCAGCGGAAAGATACGTGGGCCAGTGGTGCAGCCTACGAGCCGTATGTAGGCCGTTGGAGTCGAGTGGTCGCCCGCGAGTTTGTAGCCTGGCTCGCGATCCCACCAGGGGCCCGTTGGCTCGATGTTGGGTGTGGAACCGGTGCGCTCAGCCAGACCATTCACGACGTGGCGTCCCCTCGCGAAATCACGGGTATTGATCCATCGGAGGGCTACCTCACGTTCGCAGGCCAGCAGGTACCAGATCGTCGTGTCAGATTTCGTCTTGGAGAGGCACAAGCCTTGCCGGAAGCGTCAGCCAGCTATGATGCAGTCGTCGCTGGACTCGTTCTCAACTTCGTGCCGCAGCCCAGCCAAGCGGTCGCTGAAATGCACCGGGTGGCACGCGTGGGGGGGGACAGTGGCGGCGTACGTCTGGGACTATGCAGGCCAGATGCAGCTGATGCGCTACTTCTGGGACGCAGCCGTGGCGCTCGATCCCGCCGCTTCCCACCTGGATGAGGGGCAACGCTTCCCCCTCTGCCAACCAGAGCCACTCATGCAGCTGTTTCGCGCCGCAGGGTTGCGCGAGGTCGAAGTACGCCTGATCGACATCCCCACGGCCTTCCGCGATTTTGAGGACTACTGGTCCCCCTTTCTTGGTGGGCAAGGGCCTGCCCCTAGCTATACGATGTCCCTCTCAGAGGAGCGACGCAGTGCCTTGCGCGAACGCCTTCGCGCCACATTGCCGATGGCCGCCGATGGATCGATCCATCTCATCGCAGGGGCTTGGGCTGTCCGTGGCGTACATGACCATCTGTAGACGCACACGCCAGATGAGCAGCACGGAAGGCGACTGAGGCAGTAGCAGGAGACAGCGCTTCGATGAAGAGCAGGGGAAAAACCAGCTGGCTGAAACACAAGGCCACCAATGACAGGTCGTCTACCAACGCAGGGTGGGAGACAGAAAGGCGACGACGATGATGGACACCAAGGAGCGCAACTTTGCTCCACTCATCCATGTTTCCTTAATTGAATCAGGAATATAGTAAAGAAGCCGACGAGCCATATAGTAACTATCTTATTTTGATTGTTCATTGCGATGCAGATAATCCTGATAATAAGAAAGCACTGAAATATCGTTATCTTTCTGGCTATAACCTGGTACGTCAGTCTGAGGAACTTGAACGCGTAACCTTGATACCTGTTATCCCTATACATGAGATCGAGTCCTGGATGCTAGCGGCGAATTATGAAGTGCTGCAGGATGTGCTTATGACAGATATGAAGCCACAACAACTCGGTCTGGTGAGTAAAGTAAGACAGGTTGAGTTTGAACCTAAGCCCAAAGAGAAGCTAGATCAGATTATAGAAAAAGCACGAGGGGTGCGTTCTCGTCGGCGCTATCAAGTAAAACGTGAAGATCTTTATGAGCCTCCAGGCCGTCGCATTAGTTTGGAACGACTGTATGGGGTTCCATCCTACAAACAGTTTATTGACGATTTTACAGAAGCCCTAAAAGCTCTCAAACTTATACATTAGAGCTTGCTACTACCTGTACCATACTTCCATTGCGCATTATCACCCTTGCTATTGACATCATACATGACTCACGACCCATAACCTGATACAATAAAGCGAGAAGGTCCCGACGACCCGCGCGCGTATCTCATCCGTGCGCACGATCCCGTAGAGAACCGTAGTATGTACGTGCAGGAAAGAGTACCATGCTTATGCCTTATACTTCCATCCGCGAGCTTGCCGACGAGCTTCATTCGGGCCTGATCACTCCCTCCGAGCTGGTCGCGGAGACGCTGGCGCAGATCGATGAGCAGGACGGCGCGCTTAAAGCTTTCATTACCGTATTGCGCGATCAGGCATTCAGGGACGCGGAACGGCTTGAGCGCGAACAGCGCACGGGCCTCTATCGCAGCCAGCTCCATGGCGTCCCTATCGCGATCAAAGATCTTATCGCGGTGAAAGATGTGCGCCTGTCCGCCAGTTCGCGCGTGCTGGCCGATTATGTGGCACCAGAGGATGCGATGGTGGTCGAGCAGTTGCGTAAGGCAGGGGCGATCATTATTGGCAAGACGAATACTTTCGAGTTCGCGTATGGACCCTATGCGCCGCCGACTCACAATCCCTGGAATGCCAATCATACGACCGGTGGCTCCAGTGGTGGCTCGGCTGCTGCGGTGGCGGCTGGCCTGTGCCCCGGCGCGATTGGGACCGATACGGGCGGCTCGATCCGTATCCCGGCTGCCTGCTGCGGCGTGACCGGTCTCAAGCCGACCTATGGACGTGTGAGCTGCTACGGTGTTATTCCTCTGAGCTGGACCCTTGATCACGTCGGACCCCTCGGGCGCAGCGCGGAGGATTGCGCCATTCTTTTCGATGCCATTGCGAAGTACGATCCGCGCGATCCTAATAGCGTTTCCGGTCCGCCGATCGCGCCGAGCCGCTACACGGCTACGTTGATAGGCGGGACAGAGGGGCGCGGCCCGCTTTCGCTGCAGGGCTTGAAGCTCGGCGTGCCCCAGGAAGCCTTTGTCGCTCCGCTCGATCCAGAGGTGCGCGCCGCCTGGCGGGCCGCTCTGCACGTTCTGGAGGAGGAGGGTGCCGAGTTCGTCGATGTGGAGCTGCCGCGCCCGACGATGGAGCTCTATCGCACGATCCAGAAGCCGGAGGCAACGCTGGCCCACATGGAGAAGGGCTGGTTCCCGGCACATGCCGCTGCCTATACTGATACTGTGCGTTCTCGCCTGCTCGAAGGTCAGGCTATTACGGCGGTCGCTTACCTGAAGGCGCAGCATGAGCGACGCGCCTTCTCCAGCGCCCTGCGTGGGCTGATGCAGCGTGTCGATGCCTTCGTGCTCCCGACTCTGCCCATCCCTGCTCCGGCGCTGGCACAGACGGCGCAGGATATCGAGGTCGATGGTGTGATCGAAAATGCGACGACGGCCCTGCTACGGCTGACAATGCCGTTCAATCTCTCTGGCCTGCCTGCCGTTTCGTGTCCCTGCGGCTTCTCGTCGAACGGCCTGCCCATTGGTCTGCAGATCGCGGGCAAGCCCTTCGAGGAGGCGACGGTTCTGCGTATTGCCCATGCCTATCAGCAGTTGACGGACTGGCATCGCCGAGAGGCCCAGCCCGCCGCTGCGGAACAGTAAGCTCAATTTTGTTAACCCTGTTGCACCTGCGTAGAGTTAGCCTGCCATCAAGGAAACGTCGTAAGTATCAGCCCGTCGGGAGGGAAGAGTCTATGCCGCCAGAAAATAGCGACGCTTTACACCAGGCGCTCGTCGATCAGGTGAAGTCGAATGGGTATATTCAATCTCCGAGCGTTGAGGCGGCCTTTCGCGCTGTGCCACGTCACCTGTTCCTGCCCGACGTGGCGCTTGAGGAGGTCTATCGCGATAAGGCGATTGTTACGAAGTCGATTAATGGTCAGTTTGTAAGCTCCTCCTCGCAGCCCGCGATTATGGCGATTATGCTGGAGCAGTTGCAGTTGCAGCCGGGCCAGTGCGTCATGGAGATCGGGGCCGGTACGGGCTATAACGCGGCCCTGATGGCGCATATCGTCGGCGACTCGGGCCTTGTTGTAACGATCGATATCGATGAGGATATTGTGGAGGGTGCGCGCGCCCATCTCGCGGATGCGGGCTTCGGGCGTGTGAATGTTGTGTGTACCGATGGCGGCCTGGGCTATCCCGAGACCGCTCCTTACGATCGCATCATTCTGACGGTCAATGCCGCCGATATCACTCCCTCCTGGCGCTCTCAATTGAAGCCGGATGGGCGCCTGCTGCTCCCATTGCTCCTGCGTGGCCCGCAAGCATCGGTCGCTTTCGCTCCGGTCGCAGATCACATGGAGAGCCTCTCTGTCAGCGCCTGCGGCTTCGTGGGCCTGCGCGGTGCCTTTGCAGAGGCGGATACCGTGCTTCAGCTCCATCCCGAACCCGGCGCGCTCGTTCTGCACCCCGGCACAACGCGCACGCTCGCTGCACAGACCATCTACGAACTGTTGCAGGGTCCAGCCCAGGATCTCCCTCTGCCCATCCAGGTCTCGCCGCGTATGCTCTTTTCTGGACTCAGCTTCTGGCTCGCCCTGCACGAACCGCTCTTCGGCACCCTGTCTGCGTCCGGTCCCCTGGCGGAGCAGCACGTGATCCCTGAGCTTTTTACCTTCACAGGAAAGTTTCCTTCGGTCAGCACAGGCGGCCTCTTCGTTGCAGACGCCATGAGCGTACTTATGCGGGATCCCGCTTCTATTGCTCCCGCCGAGGCGCCCGATGCCTTCGGTCTCTCTATACGCAGCTTCGGCCCAGCCGCCGCGCTCGCCGATCGACTCAAGGACCTGATTATGGCCTGGGATGAGGCAGGTCGTCCCGGTGAGCGCCAGCTCTGTATCAGCGCGTATCCACACGCTCAACATTACCCATTGAACAAGTCAGACGTGGTTATAGCTAAGAGGTGGACTGATTTTGTGTGTAACTGGTCATGAAAAGAGGCAGGACAAGGATCGTATTGGCTCGCTCCACGAGCCGATAACCATATAGTAGGGAGGGAGCTTGCCTCCCTCCGGTTCCCCAAGA
>Ga0137366_10000354_pt1 | contig 28851 bp, 29 predicted proteins | sample SagtaG_8_FD_104938 | JGI IMG/M metagenome (GOLD analysis project Ga0137366, IMG submission 104938) | Vadose zone soil microbial communities from Sagehorn Ranch, Mendocino, California, USA - Sage1_L_60_16 metaG | ecosystem: Environmental > Terrestrial > Soil > Vadose zone | place: USA...
AGTGGCCTGTCAAGGCCCAGGGGTACGGCTACCTCGACGCCCCGCGCGGGGCGCTCGGCCACTGGGTGCAGATCGAGGACCAGAAGATCTCGCGCTACCAGTGCGTGGTGCCCAGCACCTGGAACTGCTCGCCGCGCGACGCCAAGGGCGTGCCCGGGCCGTACGAGGCCGCGCTGATGGACCACCACCCGCTCGTGAAGCCGGACCAGCCGATCGAGATCCTGCGCACCATCCACTCGTTCGACCCGTGCATGGCGTGCGGCGTGCACGTCCTCGATGCCACCGGCAACCTCGTCACGTCGGTGCAGGTCCAGTGAAAGGCATCACGCTGGGTCGCGCCATCGCGCCGCCGTCCGGCCACTACAAGTGGGTGTACCTGTGGGGCTGGCCGATCCGTGCGATGCACTGGGCGGCGGTGGGGTCGATCGTCGTGCTGGTCGTCACGGGGTTCTACATCGGACGCCCGTACTTCGTCACGCACGGCGAGGCCAGCGCGCACTACCTGATGGGCTGGATGCGGTTCTTGCACTTCGTCGCCGCCGGCGTGTTCGTCGCGACGGGCATCGTCCGCCTGTATTGGCTGTTCGCCGGCGACAAGTTCGAGCGCTGGAAGGCGCTATTCCCCGTGCTCAAACAGGACTGGGTCAACCTGTGGAAGCAGGTCAAGTTCTACCTGATGATCCAGCCGGAGAAGGCGCCGCACTATCTCGGGCACAACCCGCTGCAGCAATTCAGCTATACGGGGCTCTACGCCGTCGCCGTGCTGCAGGTCGTTACCGGGTTCGCGATGTACGGCCAGTCCCGCCCGGGCGGGTTCTGGTATACGCTGTTCGGATGGGTCGTGCCGCTGCTCGGCGGCATTCAGGTCGCGCACTTTGTGCACCACGCGCTGACCTGGGTGTTCATCATCTTCCTGCCCATCCACGTGTACCTCGCGACGCGGGCCGATCTGCTCGAGCGCTCGGGCACGATCTCCTCGATCATCAGCGGCGGGCGGTTCGTGCCCAAGGACGAGCACTATGTCGACGAGTGAGCGCGGCGGCCGCACGGTGGTGATCGGGCTCGGCAACCCGCTCATGGGTGACGACGGCCTGGGGATCGCCGCGCTGGAGCGGCTGCAGCAGCGGTGGGAGGTCCCGGCAGACGTCGAGCTGGTGGACGGGGGCACGTGGGGCCTGAACCTGTTGCCCGTGATCGAGAGCGCCGAGCGCGTGTTGCTCATCGATGCCATCACGATCGGCGCACCACCCGGCACCCAGGTCGTGATTCCCCGAGCCCGGCTCCCTCGCTACCTCGCGACCAAGATCTCGCCGCACGAAGTCGATCTCCGGGACGTATTGGCGCTCGCGGAGCTCCGCGGCACGCTGCCGGAGGAAACGATGGCCGTCGGACTCGAGCCCGATCAGGTGGTGCTCAAGACCGGCCTGAGCGGTGCGGTCCAGTGTGGCCTCGACGACCTGGTCGGCGCTGTGATCCGGCAGCTCGACGCGTGGGGTCATGCGTGCGTGCGGAGGACGGCGCCGGTCCATGCATGAGATGAGCGTGGCGCTCGAGATCTGCCGCATCGCGGAAGATCAGGCGGGCCCGGGCCGTGCCGAGCGCGTGGTCACGGTGGGCGTCGAAGTCGGGGATAACTCGGGGGTTGAAGTCTCGAGTCTCGCGTTCTGCCTGGAGGCCTTGCTGGTGCAGCCCCCGTTCACCAAAGCCAGGCCCGTGATCGACCGGCAGCCCGGCGACGTACTGCGCGTGAGCTACCTGGAGGTGGACGATGGCCGTCCGGACGATTGACGTACGCGAGCGGGTGCTCGCGAAGAACGACGAGCTCGCGGCCGACGTGCGGCGGCGGCTGCGGGAGGCGGGTGTGCTGGCCTTCAACCTCGTCTCGTCGCCCGGCTCCGGAAAGACCGCGCTGCTCGAGCGTACGCTCGCCGACCTCGGACAGGAGCTCGCCATCTCGGTGGTCACGGGTGACGTGCAGACCCAGAACGACGCCGACCGCCTCGCACAGCATACCGATCGGCTGGTGCAGGCGGTCGTGACCCACGGCGCCTGCCACCTCGACGCCCGCCAGGTGGCGACCGCGCTCGACGCGATCGACCTCAAGCACACCCGGCTGCTCTTCATCGAGAACGTCGGCAACCTCGTGTGTCCCGCGAGCTGGGACCTGGGCGAGGACGCGAAGGTCGTGCTGTTCTCGGTGACCGAGGGCGAGGACAAACCGGTGAAGTACCCGAAGATGTTTCAGCAGGCGCGCTACGCCGTGCTCTCCAAGATGGACCTGCTCCCCCACGTGCCCTTCAGCGTCGAGGAGGCGGTGGACTTTGCCCGTCAGGTGAACCCCGAGCTGGCGTTCTTCTTCACCTCGGCAGTCCGCGCGGACGGCATGGACGAGTGGTACGCGTTCCTGCGATCCCAGGTACGCCGGCGGTCGGCCGCATGACCGCGACGGCACCGCGTGTGCGCGAGGCGCTGCGCCTGCACGTCGCGGGCGTGGTGCAGGGCGTGGGGTTCCGGCCATTCGTCCATCGTCTGGCGTTGCGACACGGGCTCGCGGGCTCGGTGCTGAACTCCGCGGGCGACGTGCAAATCGAGGTCGAGGGCGACCCGGTGGAGATCGCCGCGTTCGTGCATGAGCTTCGCTCCGAGGCACCGCCGCTCGCGCGGATCGAGCGCCTCGACCGAGAGCCGTGCGCACCTTCCGGGCTCGAGGCCTTCAGCATCCGTGCGAGCCGCGACGAGCCCGGCCGTCGGCAGCCGGTGTCTCCGGACGTGGCGCTGTGCGCCGCGTGTGAGCGCGAACTGTTCAACCTGGCGAACCGCCGGTACCGCTATCCGTTCATCACGTGCACCGACTGCGGGCCGCGCTTCACGGTGATCGAGGCGATGCCGTACGACCGCGAGCGCACCAGCATGCGGGCGTTCACGCAGTGCCCCGAGTGTCTGCGGGAGTACCACTCGCCTCGGGATCGGCGCTACCACTCGCAAACGAACAGTTGTCCCGAGTGCGGACCGCGAGTGTGGCTGGAGATGCCCACTAACCCCGGGCGCAAGCCCGGGGTTATCGAGAGCCGTTGCAGCTCCGATGCACTTCGAGAAGCAGCAGACCTGCTTGCGGAGGGCAAGATCGTGGCGATCCGCGGCCTGGGCGGCTTCCACCTCGCCGTGGACGCGACCAACGAGGCGGCGGTCGAGCGGTTGCGGCTTCGCAAGCACCGCGATGCCAAGCCGCTCGCCATCATGGTACGCGCGCTTGCCGACGCGCGATACCTGGCACAAGTGAGCCCGGCCGAGGCGAAGCTGCTCACATCTCCTGAGCGACCGATCGTGCTACTGAAGCGCCTGACTGACCCCGGGCGCCAGCCCGGGGTTGCACCATCAGTGGCCCCTGGTCTGGACAGCCTCGGCGTGATGCTCGCCTACACCCCGCTCCACCACTTGTTGCTCGACCAGGTGAAGCGCCCGCTCGTGATGACGAGCGGCAATAGGAGCGAAGAGCCGATCGCGACCGACAATGCCGACGCACGAGGGCGCCTCGCTGGAATCGCCGACGCGTTCCTGCTGCATGATCGCGACATCGTATCGCGCTACGACGACTCCGTGGTCCGCCTGGCGGGCGACGTGCCCGTGTTCCTGCGCCGCGCGCGCGGCTACGCGCCGCTGCCGGTGGACCTGCCGTTCGCAAGCCCGCGCCGGCTCGTCGCCGTCGGTCCGCACTTGAAGAACACCTTCACGCTGGTGCATGGAGCGCGCACCTACGTGAGCCAGCACATCGGCGATCTCGAAAACCTCGAGACCTTGGAACATTTCCGCGCAACCCTCGGCGCCTACAGGCGGTTGTTCCGGATCGAGGCCGAGGTGGCGGTGCGCGACCTGCACCCGGGGTATCTGTCCACCCGCGTGGCCGCCGAGTTCGGCCTCGAGCGGATCATTTCCGTCCAGCACCATCACGCGCACGTGGCCGCCGTGCTCGCCGAGCATGGAGTCACGGAGTGCGCCGTCGGCATCGCCTACGACGGCACGGGCTATGGGGACGACGGCCATGTATGGGGGGCGGAGATTCTCGTCGCAGACCTCGCCGGCTACCGCCGGGTGGCCCACCTGCGCTACGCGCCGCTCCCGGGCGGCGACCTGGCGGCGCGGACGCCGTGGCGCGCGGCGCTGGGCTACCTGTCGCTCGAGCCGAATGCCGCGCCCGCGTTCGCCAGCGCCTTCACCCCGGTGCCGCACGCCGAGCGCGCGGTGGCCGAGCGGCAGATCGCGCAGGAGCTGAACGCGCCGCTCGCGTCTTCGATGGGACGGTTGTTCGATGCCGCGGCGGCCATCCTCGGCGTCCGGAGCGCCGCCCGCTACGAGGGCCAGGCCGCGATGGAGCTCGAAGCGCTGGCCGGGACGCGCCCCGCCCAGCCCCTCCCGTTTCCGGTTGCCGGAGACGGCGTTGCCGGTTGGGTGCTCGACCCCGTGCCGCTGTTGGCAGCATTGGGTGAACGCCTCGCCCGCGGCGACGACGTGGCCGATCTGGCCGCCGCATTCCACGAGAGCGTCGCCGCAGCGACCGATGAGCTCGCGGCGCGGGTCGCGACCGCGGCGGGCAGCCGCACCGTCGCGCTGGGCGGCGGCTGCTTCCAGAATGCGCGCCTCTTGGTCTCGGTGCGCGCGCGACTCGAAGCGCGCGGCCTGCGCGTGCTGGTACCTCGCCGGCTCGGGCCCAACGACGGCGCCGTGAGCTATGGTCAGGCGGCGGTCGCGGCGGCCGTGCTGCGCCGCGAGCTCGGAGTGTGAGAGGAGGACACCATGAAGATTCCCGATTCCCTGCGACTCGAGCACGAGCAACTGCACGCGAGACTCGCTGAGGCCACGCGGCTCGACGGCCGCACGGGCGAGGCAGCCCGCAGGGTGGCGAAGATCCTGCATCCGCACTTCCTGCGGGAAGACGAATACGCGATTCCACCGCTCGGGCTGCTGGCGCGCCTCGCGAAGGGGCGTCTGACTCCCGACATGGCGGAGGTGCTGCCGCTCGTCGCCCGGCTCAAGGAGGAGATGCCGCTGATGATCGAGGAGCACCGCGCGATCACGGGCGCGCTCATCCAGCTCGGCAACGCCGCGAGCGAGGAAGGTGAGCGGGAATGGGCCGAGTTCGCCGACGAGCTGCGGCACCATGCCCAGATGGAGGAAGAGGTGTTGTACCCGGCCGCCATATTGGTCGGCGAGTACGTGAAGAGTCAGCTCCAACCGCAAGGAGTGAAGTAACATGTGCCTGGGCATCCCCGCGCGCATCGTCGAGATGCACGAGACGCAAGGCCTCCCCATGGGAGTGGTGGATTTCGGCGGCGTGCGCCGCGAGGTGTGCCTCGCCTATGTCGCAGATCAGGTCAAGCCGGGCGACTACGCGGTGATTCACGTCGGCTTCGCGATCTCCAAGGTGGACGAGGAGGAGGCGCGGCGCACCTACGAGGTGCTGCGCGAGATGAGCCAGCTCGACGAGCTCGAGTGGTTGAAGGAGGTGGCGGACCGAGCGGAGGGCGTATGAAATACCTCACCGAATACCGCGACGGCCGGGTGGCCCGCGCACTGATCGAGGAAATCCGCGGCACCGCGACGCGGCCCTGGGTCCTGATGGAGGTCTGCGGCGGGCAGACCCACACGATCGTGAAGCAGGGCCTCGACGAGCTCATCGGAGGCGCCGTCGAGATGATTCACGGTCCCGGCTGCCCCGTGTGTGTCACGCCGCTCGAGCAGATCGACAAGGCGCTGGCGCTCGCGGCGCGGCCCGACGTGATCTTCACCTCGTTCGGCGACATGCTGCGGGTGCCGGGGAGCGAGTGCGATCTGTTTCAGATCCGCGCCCGGGGTGGCGCCGTGCGGGTCGTGTACTCGCCGCTCGACGCACTCGACCTGGCGCGCAAGCACCCGGACAAGCAGGTCGTATTCTTCGCCGTCGGCTTCGAGACGACCGCGCCCGCCAATGCGATGGCGGTGTGGCGCGCGCAGCAGCTCGGCGTCACGAACTTCACGGTCCTGGTCTCGCACGTCACGGTACCGCCCGCGATGACCGCAATCCTCGACTCGCCGGACAACCGCGTGCAGGGGTTCCTCGCCGCGGGCCACGTCTGCACGATCATGGGGTGGACCGAATACGAGCCGATCTCCGCCAAGTACCGGGTCCCGATCGTCGTGACCGGGTTCGAGCCGATCGATATCCTCGAGGGGATGCTGATGACGGTCCGCCAGCTCGAGGAAGGCCGCCACGACGTGGAAAATCAGTACGTCCGCTCCGTCAAGCGTGACGGCAACCAGCCGGCGCAGGAGCTCGTGTCGCGCGTGTTCCACCTCGTCGACCGGAAGTGGCGCGGCATCGGCGAGATCCCCGGCAGCGGTTTGGCCCTGCGTGAGGAGTTCGCCGAGTTCGACGCCGAACGCCGGTTCGCCGTCGAGGGGATCCACACCGAGGAGTCACCGGCGTGCCACGCCGGCGAAGTGCTGCGTGGCCTGCTCAAACCGTTCGAATGTCCGGCGTTCGGCAAGGAGTGCACCCCCGAGCATCCGCTGGGCGCTCCCATGGTGTCGTCCGAAGGCGCCTGCGCGGCTTATTACAATTACGGCCGGTTCCGAGCCACGGCTCCGAGCGACGTATGAGCACCCTCGCCTGTCCCACTCCGATTGTGACGCACGACCGCGTGCAGCTGGGCCACGGGTCGGGCGGCAAGATGAGTGCGGCGCTCCTGAAGGAGCGCTTCCTCCCGCACTTCGCCAACGACGTGCTCGCGCAGCTGGGCGATGCCGCCGTCGTGGACGTGAACGGCCAGGCAGTCGCGATCTCCACCGACACGTTCGTGGTGAACCCGCTCGAGTTTCCGGGCGGCAACATCGGCTCGCTCGCGGTGCACGGCACCGTGAACGACCTGGCGATGATGGGCGCCCGGCCGGTGTATCTGTCCGCCGGGTTCGTGCTGGAGGAGGGATTGCCGTTCGACGTGCTCGACCGCGTCGTGCGGTCAATGGGCGAGGCGGCGCGCGCGGCCGGCGTCGTGCTGGTGACCGGCGACACGAAGGTCGTGGAGCGCGGCAAGGCCGACGGCATCTTCATCAACACGACCGGCATCGGGCTGGTCGCACCCGATTTCACCCCTGCTCCGAGCCGCGCCCGCCCCGGCGACGCCGTCCTCGTCTCCGGCCCCATAGGCCGGCACGGGATCGCCATCATGACGGCCCGCGAGGGGCTAGCCTTCGAGGCGGAGATCCAGAGCGACTCCGCCATGTTGTATCCGCTGGTCGAGTGCCTGCGCGCCGTGGCGGGGCCGGACGTCCACGTGCTGCGCGACCCTACTCGGGGAGGCGTCGCGAGCGCCCTGAACGAGATCGCCGCCGCCTCGCGGGTCGGGATCGCGCTGGGGGAGCGGCTCATCCCCATTCCGCCTCCCGTGGCTGCGGCCTGCGAGATGCTCGGCTTCGATCCCCTTTACGTGGCGAACGAAGGGGTACTCGTCGCGTTCGTCCCCGATCATCTGGGCGACGCGTGTGTCACGGCTCTGCGTAGCCATCCCCTCGGCCGCGAGGCGGCCCAGATCGGCCGCGTCGTGGAGGCCCATCCGGGACTGGTCGTCATGGAAACCGGCGTCGGCGGCACGCGGGTGGTGGACATGTTGCCGGGCGACCAACTGCCGAGGATTTGTTAGGCGCGGATCGGGCACAGCTTGCTAGGCATAGCCGCCCACATTCCAGTCCTTGCCCCATGGCAGCACTTGCAACAATGTGATCGCGGCACCCGCCATCCCGAGCGTCAGGCCCGCCATACCTACCACCGCGAAGGACTCCCACCAGCTCATAACGCTCAGCGTCGCCGCCCGCTCGACAGGCCGTCACGGCACCGCTGCTGCCGGTGCCTGGAGCTTGCGCTCGGCCTCGGCGAGGGCTTCGTAGATGGCCGCCGCATCCGCTGCCGCGAGCAGCGCTCCGACTGCCGCGGGGTGGGCGACCATGTGCGACAGCTTCGTCAGCCAGGGAAGATGAAGCTCCTCATATTTGAGCCCGAGCACGAAGAAGAGATGCGTCGGCCCCCCATCGAGCGCGGCGAAGTCCACGCCGGCCTTCGATCTCCCGAGGATCATGAACGGACGGACGACGTGTTCGGGATTCCGGTGCAGCGTGTGCAGAAACGCAATGCCGTTTCCAGTAGCGCTCGGCATCACGTTCTCCCGCTCGATCAGGCCGCCCACGAACCACGTCTTGTCGCGCACGAGCCCCAACGAGTGGGCGTGAGCCGCTAGCTCTTCCACTGCCGTGGTCTTGGTGGGGGCCGCGAGATCGGGAAGGATGTGGCTGGGCGCGAAGCAGCTCGCGAGGTCGAGCAGCAGCCAACCGGCTCGCTCCGTCCGAGGCGGGTCGACGTAGCGGCGACTGATGCCGAGCATCTGATCGTCGAGCCAGGCGTCGATCATGACTTTCCGGAACCGCCACTGGTTGCCGACCTTGACGGCTGGCAGGGGGCCGTCTGCGGCCAACTTGAGGACGGTCCGCTCATTCAAGTTCAGGTACGCGGCCAGCTCCTTCACAGTCATCAGGCGGTCGTCCCGCTCCGCTCGTTCCCCGTTCAAAGCGTCGTCTCCTCTTCCCTTGACACTCAGCTGTCAGAATACGTAGAGTTACTCCACCGGTTGAGAACTACTGAATACTACTGAGTTTGTCCCGGAAGTGCATAACGATTCGCAGACGCCTAGCCAGCCTGGGCGAGCCGGTTGAGGCTGACGTGGGGAGGGAACTGCTGCTCGCACCCGTTTGTACCACCCCTGAACCCGTACGGCGCGCCGCGGCGCGCGGAGGCAGACCCGTGACCGGTCCTGGCAAACCCAGTCAACCATCGCAGCCCCAGAAAGGGAACCCGCAACCGCCGAAGCCGCCTCAGCAGCAACCCCCTGGTCGCGGCAACCCTCCTGGACCTTCGTCGCCCAACCCGCCAAACCCCGGCAGTTGGCCACCACCGCGCAGCCCGAAACAAAAGTGAGGTCTCAAGAACCGGTGCGAGGCCCGGCGGCGAATCCGGGCCTCGTCGCGTTCGGTACGCTAGGAACGATCGCGCGTCCCGCTCTCGATCGCGCCCAGGAGGCGCAGCAGGCCATCCAGCACCGTAAGGGGGTGGGGTGGGCACCCCGGGACCCACAGATCTACTGGTAGGACATCGCCGACGCCGCCTGCGACTTCCGGGCTGCCCGCAAACGGCCCTCCACTGAGCGCGCACGCCCCGACCGCAATGACGAGCTTCGGGGACGGAACGGCCTCGTAGGTCTTCTCGAGCGCGCCCCGCATGTTGGTGTTCACCGCGCCGGTCACGACGATGCCGTCGGCGTGCCGCGGGGAGGCGACGAACTGGATCCCGAATCGCGCTAGGTCGAACACGACATTCCCGAGCGCTACGAGCTCGGCTTCACACCCATTGCAGCTCCCGGCCACGACCGACCGGAGCCGCAGGGACCGCCGGAACAGTTTTCGGCTGCGCTCCTCGAGACCGCGGGCCAGCTCGACCTCGCCGTCGGGCGTGACCAGAGCGTCCCGCACGGACGCGGCCATGCGATAGTCGCGGCTGTAGCCGATCGCGCCTTCCGAGCAGGCGCTGGCCTCCTCCGGGCTGAACAGACATGCGCCCAGATCCATCTCGAGGGGGGCCTGCGGTTCGGCTCGCAGAAAGGCCGATGGCGCTCGGCCCGCGCACTGCCGGCACGCGTCCCCACATCTGGCCGGATCTCGGGTCGGACGGCCGCGAAAGCGCTCCGGGAAGTCCGCCCCGTCTCGGGGGAACCGGGACGTCCGGATCCCCTGCTGCAGCCTCGTCTTGAGCCAAGTGAACACCGCTACGTCCTCAGGTCAGAGATCATGGCCGGCGTATGACAGGTTGAAGCTTTTGTTGCAGAGCGGGAAATCGGAGATCTCGTTCCCGGGCATCGCGAGGGCCACGGCGGCCCAGTTGTGGAAAGATGGGTCGACGACCTTGTGCCGGCGCACGCGCCCGCCATCGTCGGTGATCACGACATGGACGATCTCGCCGCGCCATCCCTCGACCATCGCCACGACCAATTCGTTGGCTCGCAGCGGACCGCATTCCACGCGGGCGGGGCCCTTGGGGAGCGCGTTCAGCTGCTCGATCGTGAACTCGAGCGACCGCTGGATCTCCAGGCGCCGGACCAGAGCGCGTGCCAGGACGTCACCGGCCCACGCCGTGGCCACCGGGATGTGGGCGAAGCGGAAGATCCCCCAGGGGTGATCGTGCCGCACGTCGCGGGGCAGCTCGCACGCTCGGGCCACGGGGCCGACGAACCCGTACTCGACACAAGCACCGCGGCGGACGACACCGACGCCCTCGAGTCGGGCCTGAACCGACGCGCTCTCGAACAGCAACGTTAGCACCGGCTCGAGCTCCTCGTCGAGGCGTTGCAGCCGGTCGCGCATCTCATCGGCCATGACCGGCGTAAGGTCGAACGCCGCCCCGCCGGGGCGGACGAGGCCCCGCCCGTAGCGATTCCCGGACAAGAGCATTAGGAGGTTGAGGCATTCGCCCCGCATGCGACCCAAATACGCCGCCGCCGGCTGGAAGGCGACGTCCCCCGCGATCGCGCCGAGGTCGCCGATGTGGTTCGCCAGGCGCTCCAGCTCGAGCGCGATCCCCCGGACCGTCTGCCCCCGCGGCGTTTTTCTGCTTCGGGCCAGCGCCTCCACCGCGCCGCAGTACGCCCCCGCGTGGCCAACTACCGTGTCTCCCGCAATCGACTCGGCGAGGAGCACGCTGCGATCGCGGTCGCAGCCCTCGAGCAGACGCTCCACGCCGCGGTGCTGATAACCCAGCATGATCTCGAGGAACAACACCTGCTCCCCGTGCGCCTGAAACCGGAAATGCCCGGGCTCGATGATGCCGGCGTGGACCGGGCCGACGGCGACCTCGTGCACCTCCTCCCCTTCCACCCGAAAAAACGGATACGCCTCGCGGTCCAGCGAATCGACGCGCCGCCCCGGCGCGAGATGGTCGGGAGGATGGCGCCGGAGCGGCTTGAGCCAGGGATGGCCTTCGGGCACCACGCCGCACTGCTCGGCGATCTCGCGCTCGAACCCGTGGGCCTGGGGGCACGCCGGTGATAGCGACGGGTAGCGATCCCCCACTATCGCGCTCGTCGCGCCGAGCTCCCCTCCGGCATCGTCGGCGAGGATCGCCATGAGCCGCGTCTGATCGCTCCCTTCCGGCATGCCAAAGAAGGCCGCGAGCCGCCAGCCGTCCGCGACGGCCGCCACTACCGACTCATGAACGCGCTCCATCGGCTCCACGGGAACCGCATTCAGGGGGACGGCTCGCCGGTTGCGGAGACCGAGCTCCCGGAACCGGCTCATGGGGCGTTTCCACCGAGCGCGACGGCGGCGCGTGCCAAGACGTCATGCAAGGGGCCCGGGATGTAGACGCCCAGCATCAGGACCGCGGCGGCCAGCGCCACAGGGCCCGTCACGAGCCACGGGCTCTCCCGGACGGGGGCGGTGCCCGGCTCGGGCTCCCCGAGCGCGATCCCGAGTACGAGCGCCGCCATCCCGACGAAAATGATCGCCAGCATGAGCAGCATCGCCACCGCAATCCAGGGGTGCCCCGCAGTGATCGCCGCGCGCAGGATGGTGAACTCGCTCATGAACAGCCCGAACGGAGGTGAGCCCGTCACAGCGAAGAGGCCGAGCACGAGGAGCGCCGCCGAAACGGGAAGCGTGCGGATCAACCCTCGGTTGCCAGCCGCCGTCGCGCTCCCGGTGGCAAGCACGATATTCCCGGTGACGAGGAACACCCAACCCTTCGAGAGACCGTTGTTGACCAGGTGGAGCATGCTGCCGTACGCTCCCACGCCACCCAGCCCGAGCCCGAGCACGAGCAGTCCCATGTGCTCCACGCTGGAGTAGGCGAGGAGCCGTTTCACGTCGCTCTGGCCGATGATGAACACGGCCGCGACGGCGAGCGAGAGGAGCCCGAACCCGATGAGCACCGGTTGCGCGAACGCTCCGAGCCCGGCGGCCATCACCACCTCGGTCACGCGCGCGACGCCGAGGAACGCGCAACTCGTCAGCGCGCCAGCCATGAGTCCGCTGACGAGACTGGGCGCTTCCCCATAGGTGTCGGGCTTCCAGGTGTGCATGGGGGCGAGTCCCATCTTCGTGCCAAAGCCGACGAGGAGAAACAGGAACGCGACGCGGAGCCACGCCGGGTGCAGCTCGCGGGCATGCTCGAGGAGGTCCGAGAGGACCAGCGGGCGACCCGGGACGTCGACTTGCGCGCTGGCGAGGAAGAACGTGCCGAGGAGCGCGAGGGCGATGCCGACCGAAGAGATGACGAGGTACTTCCACGTCGCCTCGAGCGAGCGACGGTCACGGCGCAAGAAGACGAGCGGCGCGACCGACAGCGTCGTGGCCTCCATTCCGACCCAGAGCATCGCCAGGTGTTGCGCGAGCGACACGACCGATGCGGCGCTCAGGAACGCCAGGAGGCCTCCCGCGAACACGCGGCCGCTGCGCGGCTTCTCGCGCCGCAGGTACCCGACGGTGTAGGTCACCGTGACCAGGAAGAGGACGCTGGTCAAGGTGAGGACGGTGAGGCCGAGCGGATCGGCGGCCATCCAGCCGCCCAGCGCGGCAGGCTCCGGGACCGCCCACAGCGTGGCAACCAGAAACAGGTGCGCCAGCGCGATGACGGCCAGGAGGCCGACCGGAACGCGGCGCCCGCGGAACACGGGGAAGCCGAGGACGGCGAGCGCGGCGAGCAGGGGGAGCGCGCAGATGGCGAGCAGGCGCATCAGTCCGAGAGCTCCGTCAGACGCGTGGAATCGAGCGAGTCGAACTCGCGATTGATGTGGAACACCACGATCCCCATGATGAACACGCCGACGAACACGTCGAGCAACACCCCGAGCTCGATGAGAAAGGGCACACTCTCGGTCTGCGTCAGCCCGAACAGGTAGATCCCGTTCTCGAGGATGAGATAGCCCACCACCTGCATGAGCGCTTTGCGTCGTGTGGTCAGGACGAGGAAGCCGATCATCAGGGTCGCCAGCGACACCGGCACGAGCAGCGATTGCTGCGTCGCCGGCAGGGGCAGACGGGAGGCGATGGCGAACGCGAGGGCGATGGCAAGCGCGCCGAGCAGTAACGAGGCGATGAACCCGACGAGCGGCTCGATTTCGCGGCGCACCGCGGCCTCCCGAATGGCGCGCGCCAGGAACCACGGCAGCACGACGGCCTTCACCACGACAGTGCCGAGCCCGAGACTGACGGCGTGCACCGAGAGCTGCGGGGCCAGCAACAGCGGCAGCAGTCCGAGCAGCACGCCCTGCGCGGCCAGCCCGCGGATACAACTGGTGAGCCGCGTCGTGCCCAGCACCGCGAGGTCCGAGAGCACGATGAGCAAGAGGACCAGCTGGGCGGCGTTGTGCATGGTCAATGGAGCTGGAGGATGATGCCGAACGACGCGAGCACGGCGGCCCCGACGAGCAGCTGCGGGACGCGAGTCAGCCGGAGCCGCGCCATGATCGACTCCACGACCCCGACCGCCACCGCCACCAGCGCGAGCCCCGCGAAGAGCACGGCGATCGCCGCCCCCCCGGAGAGGTCCGCGCGGGGCACGAAGACGCTCACGACCAGGACGCCGAAGAGCGCCAGCTTGAGGGCGCCGCCGTACAAGATGAGGGCGAGGTCGGGTCCGCTGTGGTCGAGGACGATGACTTCGTGAATCATGGTCAGCTCGAGGTGCGTCGCCGGGTCGTCCACCGGCACGCGGGAGTTTTCGGCCAGCAGCAGCACGAACAAGCTGATGCCCACGAGGCTCAGGGACGCTCCGGCGCGGGGCCACGCCACCGCGAGCGGCGTCCCCAGCATGCCTCCGAGCGAGATCTCGCCAGTCGAGAGGACGAGCGCGATGAAGCAGAGAAACAGCGTCGGCTCCGCGAAACTCGCGATCGTGACCTCGCGGCTCGCGCCCATCCCCTCGAAGCTCGAGCCCGTGTCCATCCCGGCGAGGACGAGCGCGAACCGCCCCAGGGCGAGCAGCCCGGCGAACACCACCAAGTCGCCCGCGAAGCCTGCCGGCGCGGCGCGGCCGTCGAGCGGGAGGAACAGGGTGGCGACGAAGAGGGACGCGAGCACGACGACCGGGCCGGCGCGAAACACCCAGGTCGTCGTTCGGCTGTACACGGTTCCCTTCCGCAACAGCTTCCAGAGATCGTAGTACAACTGCAGCACGGGCGCGCCGCGCCGGCCGGTGAGCAGCGACTTGGTCTTCACCGCGATGCCCGGCACCGCCGGGGCCGCGATCCCCAGGATGCCGAGAGCAGCCACGCCTTCCCAGGTCACAGCGTCCGACCCGTTGCGATGAGGTAGAGCAGCACGCCGGCGACGGCGACGACCACGTACAGCAGGTAGAGCTGCAGCCCCCGCCGCTGGATGGGACGCAATCCCGCGGCGGCGGCCCGGACGCCGTGCCACGCGGGTAGCACGACCCGCTCGAGCACCGGATCTGTCGGGTGCGTCGCAAAGGCGTCGCCGGCGCGGGCGGTGCGGACGCCAGCGACCGGCCGGAAGACGTCAAGGAGCGGCGCGGCGAAGGACGATGCGGTGTACCCCATCCGAGGGGTCACCGCGGCGTAGCCGCACGCCCACGTCGCCGCCTCAAGGCGCGGCTGCCGAGGGGCGAACGCGCCGCGCGCCGCCCAGGCCGCGAGCAAGGCGGCGGTCAAGCCCAGCGTGAACGCGGTGGCAGGACCCGCACCGACGACCTCCGGGCCCACCGCGCCCGGCCCGACGCCAGCGACGAGGGACCCCACGCGGAGCGCCGCCGGCACCACGGCGATCGGGAGCAGCCCGATCGCGACGCAGGCGACGGCGAGGCCGACCACCGGGCGGATCATCCTAGCGCTGGGCTCCCGAGCGGTGGTCGCGACGACGTCTCGCGGCGTTCCGAGGTACAGAACACCCACCACCTTGACGAAGCAGGCGAGCGCCAGCCCGCCGATGAGCGCCAGCGCCACCGCGGCGAGTCCGGCCAGCTGGATCGCATCGCGCGCGCTCCCCCCTACTCCCCCGCGCAGGAGGGCCTGAAAGACCACCCATTCACTCACGAATCCATTGAGCGGTGGAAGTCCCACAATCGCCGCTGAGCCGACCAGGAAGGCGGCCGCCGTTGTGGGCATTCGCCGGGCGACCCCGCCGAACCGGTCGATATCGCGCGCGCCCGTGGCATGGATCACCGACCCCGCGCCGAGAAACAGGAGGCTCTTGAACAACGCGTGGTTGAGCGTGTGGAGCGCGGCCCCGGCGAAGCCCAGCACCGCGATGACCGGGTGCCCGTACGCCAAGCCCAAGGCGCCCGCGCCGATGCCCAGCAGGATGATGCCGATGTTCTCGACGCTGTGGAAGGCGAGGAGCCGTTTGATATCGTGCTGCGCGAGGGCCCACACAACTCCCAGCACACCGGAGCACGCTCCGAGCGCGAGCACGACCCATCCCCACCAGGGTGGCGGGGGACCGAACAGGAGCACGGTCCGCAGCAGCCCGTACACCCCCATCTTGATGACGACCCCCGACATGAGCGCGGAGACGTGCGATGGCGCCGCGGCATGAGCTTCGGGGAGCCAGAAGTGGAACGGAACGAGTCCCGCCTTGAGCCCGAACGCGACCAGGGCCAGAACGAGGATCATCCCGCCGTGGCCGGCCAACAGCGGTCGGTGCTCGGCGAGGGCGGCGAAACTGAAATCACCCGCGTCGCCGGCCCACGTGGCAAACAGGGCGAACAGGAGCAAGGTCCCGGCGTGCGTGACCGCCAGATAGATCAGACCGGCGCGACGGACTTCGGGGCGCTCGTGCTCGAGAACGACCAGGAGGTAGGCGGTCACCGCCATGACCTCCCAAGCGATGAGAAAGGGAGCCGCCGCGCGGGCGATCACGGCCGCGGCCAGGGCACTCACCAGGAGCGCTAAGACCAGATGGGCAGCGCCGACGGCGCGATGGCCCCGCTCACGATCGAGATAGGCCAGCCCGTAGAAGGCGCACGCGGCGCCGACGCTCAGAATCGCCAGCAGGAAGACGGCTGAGAGCGCGTCGAGCCCGAACACCCACGCGCCCAGCGGGACCGCGCCCGGCAGGCGCACGTCGGGCACCACGGCGCCGGCCAACACCGCCAGCGCGGGCGCCGCGCCGGTGACGCAGCCCGTGCCGAACAAGGCGCGAAAGACCAGCTCCCCCGCGGCGGGACGTCGCGGCAGTGCTGCCGCAGCAACGCCCGCCATGACGATCAAGACCAGACCGACCGCAACCAGCGTCACCGGCGCGCCCCCGGGAGGAAGAGGAGCGTCAGCACCGTGAGGACCGTGACGCCGATGTAGAGCAGCGACCAAGTGACGCGAGCCTGATGGTAGGCGCGGAGGCGTTGGCCGGCGCGGGCGACGGCGGCGAAGAGCGGCAGATACAGGCCGACCAGCACCCGGTCCGCCGTCCACGAGGCCCAGCGCGCCATCCGAGGCCACAGCGACGCCTGTTCGGGCTCCGCCAGTCGCTGTACCTCCGTGTGCAGCACCGGCTGGAAGATCCGCGTCAACGGCTCGGCGAACGACGAGGAGGTGTACTGCATCGCTACCGTCGGGGCCGCATACCCACACCCCCAGGTGGCGTCCTGCCGCTGGCCGGATCGCCGGCCCGCTCGAGCCCGGAGCGCGAACAGCAGGACCGCGGCTGCGGCGAGCACCGGGACCACCATCCCGAGCGGTCTGAGCACGTTCGGCGCCGCTTGCATATCCGCGGCCGGGGCGATGACGGCCACCGCCGCGCCGAGCACGCCCGCCGCGCCGCTCGGAATCAGGGCCATGGTGGCGCAGGCGGCGGCGAGCAACACGAGAGCGAGGACCATGGCCCAGCCCGGACGCGGCGCGGCGGCGGCCTCGGCGGTTCGGGCGGAGCCCGAGAGACCGACGCCCACGAGCCTGGTGAAGCAGGCAACGGCGAGCCCGCCCGTCAGAGCGATGGCCAGGACGCTGCCGAGGAACGCCACGCCGGCAGTCCCTCCGCCTCGCGTCGAGACGGTCCCGAGCAGGGCCCCCCGGAGCAACAGCCACTCACTCGTGAACATGTTCAGACCCGGGAGCGACGCCAGCGCCGCCGCGCCGAGGAGCAGCACGCCGCCGACCAGGGGCCAGCCGCGCAGGAATCCGCCCAGGGCGTCGAGGCTGCGGCTCTTCGCCCCCTGGGCGATGGCGCCGAACCCGAGGAACAGCAGCGCCTTGGCGAGGGCATGGTTCCACAAGTGCAGCAGCGCGGCGGTCCACGCCAGGCCGGCGAGCACGGGTTCTCCCCGTGCCGTGGCGAGGAGACCCAGGCCCACCGCAAGCGTCACGAGGCCGGCGTTCTCCACCGTGGAGTAGGCGAGCACGCGCTTCACGTCACGCTGGGCGAGGGCGAACGCCACACCGCCGGCCGCGCCCATCGCCCCGAGGATCATCAAGACGTATCCCCACCAGAGCGCCGGCGGCCCGAAGAGCGGGATGAATCGCGCCAACCCGTAAAAGCCCATCGTGATCATGATCGCCGACATGAGCGCGGAGACGTGGGACGGCGCAGCGGGATGGGCGTCAGGCAGCCAGACGTGCATCGGCATAATCCCCGCCTTGGTGCCGAAACCGATCAGGGCGAGCCCGAAGAGCAACCCGGAAGGGACCATTGCGGGCGTCGAGAGGGCGCCGATTTCGAATGTGCGGCTCCCCGTCGCCAGCAAGAGCCCGAGGAGCAAGAGGGCGACCGTCGCTAGGTGTCCGGCGACGAGGTACTGCAAACCCGCTGCGCGCACGGCGGGGGTGTCGTGATCGCTGACGACGAGCGCCCACGAGCTCAGAGTCATCAGCTCCCACGCGACGAGCAGGAGGACGACGTCGTTCGCCGCGACGACGAGCGCCATGCTCAACAGCAGGATGTTGTAAGCTGCGAGCGACCCCCCGATGGGCCGCCCGTGCGCGTGCCGACGCAGGTACCCGACGCCGTAGAGCGCGCAGACCGCTCCGACGGCCGCGAGGGGCAGCAGGAAGACCGCCGCGAGCGGATCGAGACGCAAGGCGAGTGCGCCGACGGGCATGCTCCATGGAGCGCGCCAGTACTGCGTCACGGCGCCGGTAAGCGCCTGAGCACCGGCGAGCCCCGCAGCGGCCGCTCCGGCAATCGCGCCACCGCCGCCGAACAGAATGCTCATCGGGTGGCGCCGCAACAGCATGCCACCGCCCGCGCCCACGGCCCACCAAGCCAAGGCGATGGCGAGCGCCGTCACTGCGGGGACTGAAACACGCCGCTCGCTCGCCCTTCCGCCGCCCGCACGCGGCTGAGGATCTCGGAACCGGGCGCTCGGTGATTCAGCAGGCGCCGGAGCTCTTGGTCATGCAGGACGAAGCCGAGCTGGCCGAGAATGCGGAGGTGTCCGGGGACGTTGGCGCTGACCACCGTGAAGAGCGCGTGAACGGGTCGGCCGTCCACCGCATCGAACGGTACGGCGTCACGTAGGAGACAGAGCGTGACGAACGGGGCGGTCACGTGGAGGAGGATCGGATTCCGTACGTGCGGGATCGCGATGCCGTCCCCGATGCCGGTGGAGCCCATGGCCTCCCGCGCTTCGAGTGTCGTCGCCAAGAACTCCCGGTCGACCTCGGCCGGCAGCGGGAGGCGCTGGACGATCTCCCGCAGGACACTCGCCTTATCCCGCCCGCCCACGTCACGGTGAATGCCGCCGGCCGATAGCAACTCGGACAACGGCGGGACCTGCTCGGGCTGCCGCCGCGCCTGTTCCAGCAGGGTCCGCGAGACCGCTATCCCGTTCTCCGTCGCCCACTCCCACAGCTCAATCGCGTTCAGATGGAGCCGCTCGTTTACGCGATGTGCGGGGAGACCGCGGCGGACAATCCAGCGGCGGACCGTCGCCTCGTCGACGCGCAAGTACGAGGCCGCCTCGCGAACCGTCAACTGCACGTGGGCTAACTCAACGCGACGGGGACGGTGAAGAGCGTCTCGTCCGTCCTGCGGATCAGGTACTCGGGGACGTGCTTCGCGATAAGGAAATTCGGCATCCGATTCGTTAACTGTTTCGAGAGAGCGCCACGGGTTGATCAGGCGGCCCAAGGCTACAGGGAGCTCGGCAAGTACGTCAATTGGTGCCAAGATAAAGACATTGCAACTGAGTGCCAAGAAGGGACATTGTGACTGGAATTTCACGGGTACGATCAATGACGAGTTGAGCAGTCCCAGTGCACTCTACCGAACCGCCTGCCACACGGTTGTAGAGCTCGGCGTCTTTCGAGTCCTCCTATGGCTCGGCCTGGCGCTGTACATCACCCGTGGGGCGTGGGTGCAGTGGCAATTGGTGCGCGCGGGTGAGTTCGCGGGCCTGACGGAACTCGGCGAACGAGCCGTCGAGCGCCGTACGCTCGTTAAGGAAACCGCCGCGGACCGGGCGTGGATCGCCGCAGCAATGCAGCGCACATTCGCCACCCAGGAGGAGGCCGAGGCTGCGCTACGCGAGATTCGCAGCCGGGAGCAGCAGATTGAACAGCGGCAAGCCAAACTCGCCGACTTGCGAGTCCCCCTGCAACCCTGGCGGATCCCACGCCTCAGGGCCAATAACAGTACCAGGGCGGACCTTTCTCGCCGGCGCCGGTAGGCGGTCGACCCGCGGTTCGGCGCGCTGCAGTTTGAGCGCGACCCGCTAGCCCTGAAGGAGGCTTCACGCTCGCTTACGACTCCTCTCATCCGGGCGCCGGGATCTTAGGTACGAAGCCTTTCAGGGAGGACCAATGTTTACGAAGAACGTCGGCGGCGTGGACGCCGCCATTCGGGCAGTCCTCGGGAGCCTGATCATGGTGTTGGCCGCGGTGGCGGCGGATGCGTACCCGTTCCTGGCGCTCGCCGGAGGGCTGGTCGCGCTGGTCATCCTCACGACCGCAATCGCCGGGGTGTGCCCGCTGTACACGTTCCTGGGCCTGAACATCGGCGCAAGGCCGCAGCCGCGCATGCCAGTGAAGCCCGAGCCGGCGCACCAGCTGCGCTAAGATCGAGCGCAGTAACAGCAGAGCCGGGTAAGTTCCGGCCTGTGCCTCGATTGATCCACGGCGTCCTCGCGCTTGCAGTCGTGGGCGGACAAGCCTTCACGCAAGGCCGCGCGGACGCCTGGCGGCCGCAGACGGTGCCGCTGTTCGGCGCGAGCTACTCCCCGGACATCGGACTGCTGATCGGCGCCGGAATCATGCACACGCGTTACGGGTTCCGGGCGCTGCCCCCGAGCACCCGTCTGCTCGTCGAAGCCGCGTATGCGACCGGCGTCAGCACATACCGCATCGACGTGGCAGGTGAGTTCCGGCGGCCGCTCCTTCCGACGATTCTCCACGTCGAGCTGCGCGCGTCGGGACTCGAGTTCACTCGGTTCTATGGCGTGGGCAACACAACCGACGGGTCCCAGCCGGACAGCGTGTACCAGGTGCGGCAGAAGCAGCTGCTCGTCGCGCCGCGGCTGGGGATCCCGCTGTCGCCCCGCCTTCGCCTCACACTTGGGCCGTTGCTCAAATACGCCCACACGTCCAGCGATGCAGGCACGCTCCTCGCCACCACCGGGCCGTATTACGGCGCGGGCGACTTCGGTCAAGTCGGGGCGCGCGCCGGGCTCGAGCTCGACACACGCGACCATACCGCCGCACCGGCGCGTGGCGTCCATGTGAGCATAGCCGGACAGTGGTACCCCGCCGTCTGGGACGCCGTCCACCCGTTCGGGCTCGTCTCGGCGGAGGCATCGACCTACCTCTCGGCAGACGACCCGCCATCCGCGACCCTCGCGCTCCGAGCGGGGGGAGCCGCGGTGAGCGGAACCGTCCCGTTCCAAGAGCTCGTGTTCGTGGGCGGCGGGACCACGGTCCGTGGCTACCCCGAGCAGCGCTTCGCCGGGCGGCGCGGTGCGTATGGGAACGCCGAGCTCCGCCTTTTGGCCGGTCGCCTACCGTTCGGCGACGTGGGCATCCTCGGCCTGGCGGACGCGGGACGGGTCTGGATCCCTGGGGAGTCGTCAGACCGCTGGCACGCCGCGGCCGGGGGCGGGCTCTGGCTGGCCTGGCAGCACCGCCGCGCCAACACGCTGTCGATAGCGTTGGCGAGAAGCCCCGAGCGCACCGCGACCTACGTCCGCGTCGGGTTCATGTTTTAGAGCCGTTGCGGTATGCAACACCTCGGTGGCCGGGTTGCCCCTTCGGCTGCGTTACCCCGGTCGGCCGCGCCGCCTCTTTAGCAAGGAAACCCCAAGCCCCCACACCGCTCCACTCGAAACGGCGGAGGCGACCTTGTCGTCCAGCGCAGGGCGCCTGAAGCACCGATGGAGCCGCGACCGTGCCGCGCCCCGGGCACCCCTCGTGGAGTTGGGACCCCTCCTGCGCCCGATCGCCGGTATCGACGTGACGGTGATCATTCCGGCGTACAACGAAGCCGCGAGCGTCGCCGACACGATCAAGAGCCTGCAAGCCCAGACCACGCCGCCGGCAGCGATCATCGTCGTGGACGACTGCTCGACCGACGAGACGGGCGACGTGGCCCGCGCGCTCGGGGTCGTGGTCGTCCGACCGCCAACGAACACCGGGTCCAAGGCAGGGGCACAGAATTTCGGGCTTCGCTTCGTCCGGACGCCGCTCACCGTCGCCGTTGACGCCGATACCGTTCTCGCACGGGACGCCCTCGCGTGCCTGCTGCCGGCGTTCCACCATCCGGCGGTCGCGGCGGCGTGCGGTTTCGTGGTCCCCCAGCGGGTGCGGAGTCTGTGGGAGCGGGGGCGCTACATCGAGTATCTGTTCGCGTTCACGTACTACAAGCAGATTCAGGAGTACTACGGGAAGCCGCTCATTTCCTCGGGCTGTTTCTCGATGTACCGGACCGACATCCTCGGGGCCCACCACGGCTGGTCGAACCGAACTCTCGCCGAGGATGTAGACCTGACCTGGAGCCTGTACCAAGCGGGCCATGAGGTACGGTTCGTCCCGGACGCGGTGTGCTACCCGATCGAGCCCTGCACCCTCACGCTGATGGGAAAGCAGCTGCGGCGCTGGTCACACGGGTTCGTTCAGAACGTGAAGCTGCACTGGCGCGGGCTCCTCGGGGTGCCCTATCTGCGCTCCGCGGTGGCGGTGGCGTTCTGGGATGCGACGATCGCCGCCGCACTCTACCTGGTGCTCCTGCCGATCCTCGCGCTCGTGCTCGCGAGGCCCTGGATACTGATCGGTTACGTGATCGATGCCCCTGCCGTGCTCGTTCCGGTCCTCGCCGGCGCCGCCCGGCGGCGCGAGATTCGCCGCGCAATCGCGAGCCTCCCCGCGTTCTTCGTACTGCGAACCGTCAACGCGGTTTTCTTTCTGCGGGCGGTCTGCGCCGAGCTGCTGCTCGGACGCTCGCTGCTCGTGTACGAGAAGGGGCACTGACGATGACGGCCGGGCTGCCGGGGACCGGGATCGGGGGGATGTTCTATCTGATCAGCGCGCTCGCGACGCCCCTGCGGGAAGGCTACTTGCGGATGCGGGGCCGCAGGTCCCGTGGGTGGCGCCTGGTTGCCGCGCAGACGGCGATTGCGAGCGCGGTCCTCGCGGGCATGTGGGCAACGGGCTGGCTCCTGGGCCTCGCGGTCCGCGCGTCCCATCGCGTCTTCCCGGCCGCAGCCACGTTGCATCCGGGCAGCCTACTGCCCGCCGTGGTACTCCTCTTCAGCGTCGGGACCCTGGCCGTCGTGCTCCTCGGCGTCGAGTTGTTGCGCCTGTGGGTTCGCCGGCGCCCGGCCCGCGAGGCCACCATCGACCGTCACCAGCGCCGGCGTGCCGTTGCTGCCGGCGCGCGCCGCCGCCGGATCCTGGCACTCGTCGTCGGAGCGGTCGTCGCGGCTCACGCGCGCCCAGCCGCCGCACAGGGCGCAACCCTCGCCACGCGCCATTTGGGCCGCGCGGACTCGGCGTTCACTGCAGGGGATAGGCGGGCGGCCGAGCGGGAGTACGCGGCCGTGCTCGCCGCCGACCCGTGGAATTCCCACGCCACGTATCGGCTCGCTCAGCTGCACCGCCATGATCCCCGGGTGGCGCTGCGCCTGTTCCGCCGCTACGTGGCGCTCGAGCCGTCGGACGCGTGGGGGTACATGGCGCTGGGGGACATGCTCGCCCGCGCAGGGCGCTGGGGCGCGGCGCTGCGCTGCTACGACGATGCGCTCCGCCTCGCGCCCGGCGAGCGGGACGCCGTAGTAGGGCGCGCGCGCACCTTGGCGCGGGCGCGCCGAACGGGGGCCGCCATCGCGGCCTACAAGGGATGGCTCGCCGCCCATCCCACCGACGCCGAGGTCAAGCGCGAGCTGGCTGCGGCGCGGGTGACGGCCGCCCCCGCCATCACCCCCCTGGTGGGCGGCAGCCATGATTCTGACGGGAACACCACACTCCGGCTGGGCGGCGTCGCCGAGCTCGGGGCTTCCGGGCCGACTCGGCTCGGCGTGCGGGCGACCCGCGAGCAGGTTCGCGACGGCGTCACCGCCATCGGGCTCGACGAGCTCACGCTCCGTGCCGGCGCGCGGCCCGCGGGCGCGCTGCAGATCGATGCGGAGGGGGGAGCGACTCGGGTCGACGCCGTGGGGGGCGCGGGCGCCACGCTCACCGCCACGGGCCAGCTGCGCGCTCGGTGGCGGGATCCGATGGGCGGACCGGCGATCGACCTCCGCGCGCGGCGGAACCTGATCGACGCGAGCCCGCTCCTCGTGATGAATCGGGTGGTACGAACGGAGATTGCCGCGATCGTCGAGCTGCCCGTCACGCGAGGGCTCAAACTCCGCGGGATCGGCCGAACCGCCGCGTTGAGCAGCTCCATCGATGTGAACCACCGGACGACCCTCGCCGGTGTGGTGGCGGTGGCTGTGACGCCCAGCCTCGAGCTGTCGGGCCAGATGCACGAGATCCGCTACTCCCGGCCCTCGAGCGCGGGCTACTTCGCTCCCCGGCTCATCCAGATCGCTCAAGCGGGATCATATATCGAGGTCGAGACCGCCCGGTCTATCGTGCTCGCGTTCGATCTCGGCGCAGGCGTGCAACGGGTGGCCCAACAGGGTGCGGCCGTCGGGCCTTGGCGGCCGGCGCTGCGGCTCTATTCGCTCATCGCGGTGCCGCTGGCACCGGGGCGCGAGCTCCGGTTCGAGCTGGACAGCGACGATTCCGGCGTCGCCACCGAGTCGGCGACGACGGCGCAGTGGCGCTACCTCTCGATGCAGCTGTCGCTGCGCGTTGCCCTACCCTGACCGGCACGCGCCGGGCCCTTGAACTCCGAGCGGTCGCCGGCGTATACAGAGTGGCGTGACGTCCCCACCTCCGGCCTCCTGAGGAGCATCGCATGCGCGTCGCTTTGCCCAGCATCGTCACTATCCCGCTGTTCGCCGCCTGCGTCGCTCCGACTCCGGGCGCCGTCCGTCAGGTGCCCGATCCTGTCTCTACGCGCTATATCAATCCCGGAACGCTCGCGGCGCTGCCGGGCTTCACGCATGCCGTGCGCATCGGGCCGACGCTGTACGTGTCGGGCGAGGTCGCGCTCGACAGCACCGGCCGTCTCGTCGGTCCCGGCGACCTGGGTGCCCAGGCCGCCCAAGCGTTCGCGAACCTCGCGACGGTGTTACGGATCGGCGGGGCGACCCCGGGCGACGTGGCAAAGCTCACGATTTACGTGGTGAACTATGCTCCCAAGGACCTCGACCGAATCCGGCAGGCGGCTCCGGATTTCTTCCCACAGCGGAACCCACCGGCGGGAATCGTGATCGGCGTCCAGTCGTTGCCGCAGGAGGGATTGCTCATCGCAGTCGACGCCACGGCGGTGGTGCGGGCGATGATTCTGCCGCGCGACCAGCGTTCCCGAGAGCGGCCCTACTGAGTCACTTTCCGACGAGCCCCGTGAAAAACGGCAGGACGATCGACACGGCGATCAACACGATGATGATCCACTCGAGCAGCTCCATCCGCTGTGTCGCCGCCCGGTCCGCCAGTTTTCCGTAGATCCCGTCCAGAGTCTGCAGCTTGCGAGTGATGCTCACGTCCCACTCCGCGAGGTGGAAGCGGCGCGACACGTGGCCGTAGACACGGGTGAGATACTGCTCTCCGATCAGCTTCAGGGCGTTCGTCACCTGCTCGAACAGGACCGCTGCGTCGAGCTGCAGCCGCCCGAGCCGTTGGAGCGGAAGCCCATAGGGACTGGGCAGGAACCGGCGCAGGCCGGGCGAGCGGCCGAGCAGGCCGTAGGCCCGTTCCAGGGCGTCGTCGAGCTGTGCGTCCAGGTACCGCATCTCGAGCAGCTGGGTGTTCGCGAACTCGATCACCGCCCGTACATCCTCCCCCTCGGGATCGAACAACAGCGTCACGTCTGTGTCGATCAGCGTCGCGTCGTTCGGCCCGAACGAAAGGCGCGATGCGAGGGCGTCGCTCACTTCCTGCTGCGACAGGGGGCGTGACTCGGCGCGCAGCACCTGGGCCACCGTCTGCGCGTGCTCGGTCCACAGCATCGACGCCTCCAGCGGCTCGCTGAACGCCTCGATCTGGAACACGACGTAGTCCTCGACGAACTCGGCGAGACGGGACCGGATCGCGGCGTCGCCCAGGGCCTCCACGAGCTGCTGCACCCGGCGCCGTGAGTCCGACTGGAGCTGCTCGTTGCCGTACAGGATCGTGCTGAGCCCCGGGAGCCCCGTGAGCGGGCCTTGGAGCGGGATGGCGTAGCTCACGGACACCGCGCCGAAGTCGTACAGCACGAACTCGACATGGGGTGCCGTGACGTGCCCGCCGATCGCGAGCGAATCCGCCGGCTCGGTCACGCGCAGGGGAGCGGGGTCGTACTCGAAGAACGCCGGGGCGCGCCGCTTCTGCTTGACCGTCTGGCGCTGCGTGGCGCTCGCCAGCCGCCGCTCCGCCCCCGCGAGGTCGAACGCGTGCGCGACGTCGTAGGCAAACAGGACGTAGCCGGTGCCCTGGGCGATTGTCGGGGGGGTCATCGACGATCCTCCTTCCCCGAACGCTCACTCCGGGGGCAGGCCTTCCGCCAGGGCACGTCTGTCGTCACTGTGATCGGGGCCTCCCATCACGGTCGCTCCCCTGCCGTGATGCTTGCCGCCAAAAGGCGCGAGCGTCAGTAGGCCGGTATGGACACCCGCAACGACGAGCCCCAGATCCTCCCATACGCCGAGTTGGACGGCCGCCGACGCGCCAATCGCGGACCAAGCGAGGGGGATAAGCAAGAGGAGCCTGGGCACGGGTGGCTCGGCCCACAGCAGAAGTCCGAGCGTGAAGATCGTGGTCGGGCAGGGCAAGCCGAACGTCGGGATCGCGGGGTAGCGGTGACCGGCCGCGTGGCCCAACAGCGGGTACACAGCCAGCGCAAACACCAACAACAGCGCCCCGACCAGGTCCCGCACCGTCAGGCTGGTCCGGAAGCGCAGTTCGTGCAGCACTGCGCCCCAGGCCAGCAGCACGATCCCCTCGAGCACGAACAGCCCCGCGAAGACCGTGGCCGCCGGGTTGATGGCGCGGAAGAACGTCCAGTGATACGCCACGCCCATCCACACCCACAACAGACCCAGGACTCCGCCCACCGCGCGATCGGACCATAAGCGCGAGCGAAGCGCCAGCCCGACCGCGCCCAGCGCGAGCGCGCTGAGGACGATCTGGGCCGGCCAGACCGCCTCGTTGTACCGAGCGAACACGGCGAAAAAGTCGGCTACGTCGAAGGGGAGTCTCAAGCCGCCTCAGAAGTCAGCGGCGATCCGCCCGGTGGCGGTCGCGCGCCGCTCCGCCTCCCGACGCAGCGCCGGGAGCAGGAGCCAGCGGATCAGGACGATGCCCGCCCCGAACATCCGCCAGTAGCGCCCGAACTTGGTCCGCGCGGCCTCGTCGGTTGCCAGAACCCTTGTCTCCGTCCGAAACCGGGTGAGTGCCGGACCGAGCGGCTCAGCCTCGAGCGTCCACACGATCTTCACCATGTCGGGCTCGGAGTACGCGGCGAAGTGGTCCGGCTCGACCCGCGTAAAGATCACATCGCCCTGCCACGGCTGGGTGACCGAGCCCACGACCAGCTCGCGCCCCGGCCGCTCGGCCAGGACGCCCCAGCCCGTCGCCGTCGTCTCGGCCACCAGCCCTCTCGCGAACAAGTGCGCCGGCGGCTTCGCGGCGCCGAGCACCAGCGCGCGCAACCAGAAGATGGCGCGGACGAGCGGGATCGACTGCAGATCGAAGTTCTGTGCGACGTCGAACACCACGCCGGCGGGGGCGTGCACAAGTGTCTCGTGGCGCTCCGTCACGTCCGCCACTGGCACGAACCGTTCTATGACCCTGCCACCCGCGGCGGTTGCTACCGCCTCGGGTCCAGCGAGAGTTGCCATTGGGGTCCCCTTTCGGACGCCGCAGTGAACCGCCACGCCAGCACGCCACCCACGAGCAGGACGAAGAGCGTGGCGTACGCGGCGGGTGGTCGTGAACGGAGTCTACTGAGGGCCACTGAGCCCCGTCTGAGATCGAGATGAAGAGCGGCTCAGGGTGGCCTCAGTGCGGCTTCGGGCACGGCGCGCACCGCCACTGCCTTGAATACGCGCCCGGTCGGGGTATCGGGCAGCGTGTCCGCTTCCTGCGGCACGGGGATATCCAGCTGGTACACCCCCTCGTCCAGACGGCCGACGTGCGCGCCGAGGTCGCGGAAGATGCGCAGCATGGCCTCGTTGTCCTCAAGCACGTAGGCGCGGAAGGTCCGGATGCCCTGCCCGGCCGCCGCTTGGCTCAGCACCCCGAGCAGCAGCGTGCCGAGCCCGCGCCCCTGATAAGTATCCAGCACGGTCACGGCGACTTCGGCCGTGTGCGGGTCCCGTGGGAGCCGGATGCACCGCGCCACGCCGACCGCCGGCTCCCCGGGGCACGCCGGGTCGAGCGCGATCCACGCCAGGTGATTCACCTGGTCGACCTCGGTGAGGTAGCGGAGCTGCTCGGGGGAGAGCTCGGAAACGGTCGCATGGAAGCGGTGGTAGCGCGACGCAGCAGACAGCTGATGTAACCCCACCTGGAGGCGGTCCCGGTCTTCGGGGCGGATCGGGCGGACGAGCACCCCCGTGCCGTCGCGGAGCAGAAACTCTCGCGGCGCCGCGGTGAGTTGGGGAGCAGCAGCGGCGGTCATGGCTACCGCACCCGCAGCGCGTTGAGAATCACCGCGGCGTCGAGGGCCTCCTGGAGCACCGCGCCGACCGGCGGCGCCAGCACACCGAAGCTCGCGACGGCCATCAGCACGAAGCTCGCGCCCAGCCCGACCACGATGCTCTGCAGGGCGATTCGCCGCATCCGCCGGCTGATCGCCATCGCGTCCCCCACTCGGGCGATGTCGTCCACGAGCAGCACGACGTCCGCCGCTTCCGCGGAGATCGCCGTGCCATGCGCACCCATCGCGATCCCCACCGTCGCGGCGGCGAGCGCCGGCGCGTCGTTGATTCCGTCCCCCACCATCACGACCGTGCCGTAGCGGCGCTTCAGCTCCTCCACCGCGGCCACCTTGTCCCCGGGGAGCAGGTTCGCCCGGACGGTGCGGATGCCGGCATGCGCCGCGATCACCTCGGCGCTCGATTCTCGATCGCCCGTGAGCATCACCGTCTCCGTGACACCCAGCACGGCCAGGCGTTGCATCAGCGACGGCACCTGATGCCGCAGCCGGTCGGCGAACTCGATCGCGCCGGCCAGCCGGCCATCGACGCTGACGAACGCCGTGGTGTGATCGTCCGGCCGCGGCGGCACGGCGATCCCCCGTCCCGCGAAGAACCCG
>Ga0137366_10000359_pt1 | contig 28713 bp, 24 predicted proteins | sample SagtaG_8_FD_104938 | JGI IMG/M metagenome (GOLD analysis project Ga0137366, IMG submission 104938) | Vadose zone soil microbial communities from Sagehorn Ranch, Mendocino, California, USA - Sage1_L_60_16 metaG | ecosystem: Environmental > Terrestrial > Soil > Vadose zone | place: USA...
CAATGAGCGTGGCTGCTCGCCGCGTCTATCTCGAGGATGCTGAAACCGGCGAGCTGGTGACGGAGTTGCTGGCACGCGCTCGCACGCTGGTCGAGTCGGAACCCGACCAGTCGGACGACTAGCTGTAGTTCCGAAGAAGGTTGTTCATCCGGGCCTCCCTGGAGGCTGGTGGTTGTCGATGCCCCCAGCTCCAGAGGAGGACCCAGATGAGGCTTCACGGTAAGGCGAGGATCTGCCTGCACTCGCGGCTCTTGATCGTCGAGCTGGTGCTCGAGCAGGGTTGGACGGTTGCGGCTGCGGCGGAGGCTGCTGGCATCAGCGAGCGAACCGCGGCCAAGTGGCTAGCCCGTTTCCGCGGTGAGGGGCGGGACGGTCTTCGCGATCGCTCCTCGGCGCCGCACCGGATCCCTCGGCGCACGCCGGCTGAGCGGGCGCGGGTGATCGAGCTGTTGCGCCGGCTGCGGATGACCGCGGCCGAGATCGCCGAGGTGCTGCGGATGCCGCTCTCGACCGTCTCCGCGGTGCTGAAGCGGATCGGCCTCGGTAAGCGCTCCCGGCTCGAGCCGCTTGAGCCCGCCAACCGCTACGAGTGCTCACGCCCGGGCGAGCTCGTCCATCTCGATGTCAAGAAGCTCGGCCGCTTCACCCGTGTTGGGAGCGATTGTCGCCTTTCTGTTGGAAGTGCGACAAGCCGCTCGGAGTGGCTGGGACCCCAGGAATTTAACTCAGACAAAGCCTTGAAGCGGCGTTCTTTCAGATAGGGACTCTGACCGCGTAGAGAAGCCGCTCTGGGGCGCAACCAAGTGGATGGCGCTCCTTTGGGCGCGCTCGCGAGAGCGCACTGATTGGACCACAGAAGAAGGGCCGGACCCTACGGCCCGGCCCTTCCTTCTTCTAGCGGTTCAACCGGCCTACCGGTTTACGGATCGCTCGCCGTGATCTCGATGTAGGGCGACGAGAAGCCGGCGAAGGTAAGCGTGTAGTCGAAGGTCTGCAGCACTAGCGTGCCCGGTGCGATCGAGGGCGTCCAGTTCGGATTCGGACAGACCTGCGGCGCGCTGAATGGATTTGCCGACTGCGACGGGACCCGCAACTGCCCATTGTGCGAGGAGGTCAACGTGGCCGAGCTGCCGGCAGAGAAGGTCGCCGTATGGGTCTCGACCAGATTGCCGCCGTGGTTGGTGCAGTTGATCGTCGCCGAGTAGGTGGCACTCAGGCTCACGTCGGCGTTCGTGTGCCCGACGCCGCCGAGCACGTACGGGTCACAGTTGACGTCGAGGGCTGAATTAACCACGCACTGGACCGTGCCCGACGTGAGGTGCGAGCTGCCCGGGGCATTCGCCGGGTTGAAGCTACCGCTCGTCGGGGTGTAAGTGCCCGGCGTGACGGCCAACGCCGCCGCGACCGACACGGCTCCCAGCACCATCGCGAGGGCTGTGATGATTGCTAGTCGTCTCATGGTTCCTTGTTCTCCTCACTTCCTCAGTCTGCTTCGACTGACTTTGGAGTACAGGATCGTTAGCGAGATAGTTCGGCGCCGAAGGCGCCGATAGACTCAGCCCCCAGCACCACCTCCTCCCGTTCGTCGCTGTTCGCAGGCGTCGGGAAATGGAGGGTTGGTGTACTGCCCCGTCCCGCGTGCAAGCGCGGGGCGGGGCTTCATCGTCGGAAGCCGAGCGAATTCACCCTCTGACGCCAATCCGTCCTCCCTCCTCTTCGCCGGCGAGCTACACGAACGCGCTCAAGCGAGCGCAGCTTTGCGCTGTGGCACGACGCCGACCAGACCCCTCCCACTACGAGGAGGACCACCTAATCTCACTCGAGCTCGGCGGCGCGCGGCGCTCGAAGCGCAACCTCTGGCCGGAGCCGTGGTCGCAGGCCCACAAGAGCGACCCACGCGAGAACGCCTGACACAAGAAGGTCTGCAACGGGACGCTGACCCCCCGCAGGCCCAGAAGCTCGAGCTCGCCTACAAGCGCGCGCACGGTTGAGCGGCAAAGAACCCCGCGCGTAACGAAGCGACGAGGCCGCGTCCGCGGGGACCCGGAGGAAGGGGTGGGCCCTCACCGCAAGACACGGGCGCGGCCATCAGTACAGATCCCGCCGCCGCCTAGATCCTGCGTTGAGCGTCCGGGCCCGTCTTGTGGCGCTGACTAGGTGAGCCGGGGCGGCTTTCAGGCGCTGCGGGCCCGCCTGGGGGTCCTACGGGGAGGGGTCCCGCGGGGAGGCGCCCCGGCTCAATCTCCGAGTGTTTCGGCAACGCGGTCGTGCGACATCCGGGAACTCCACATCTCGGTGAGTAGGAACTACCGTCGGCCTTGTTTCCGGAGCTTGATGGCAAGCCCGGGAGAAGACCGCGGCAGGGGGAGCCAGGGCGACCTCCCCAGACGCCCGCCTCTCCTCTCGCCAGGTAGACCCCTGCCGCTGGCCCTTCGTAGCCGTGGCAGCGTTTCGGTAAACCAGGACGTGAGCCGAAGCGGCTTGCAACAAGATCCGGCTGCGAACGGGATCAGTGGGTATGAGGAGCCGGGCGGCCTTCTCCGAGGAGACTAGGCAGCTTGGCCGCCCGGGGGGAAAGGGAAACCGCCCGGCTCCTCGATAGTGGCGGCCAAGGCGCATGCGCTGGGGGAAAGGGGGACAGCGCACCCGGACGGTGCCTACTCTCGCGAGAGGGTTGGGCAATACGCCCTCGCCTTGGCCGCAGTATTTGCAAGGGTAGTCGGTCTGTCCGTCCGGAGGAACCTGTGGGGTGCGTAAACTCGTCCGCCGTCAGGATCTGAGGATCTGCCTCGTTTGCAGCGAGATCGTAATTACGCACCCACACGGCTGCCAGCTCCAATCCCACAGCCCTCGCAAGACTCCTCTCGAAGTCAAATGAAACGAGCTCTTAGTGAGCTCGCTGCGCCGGCCTGTGACCAGCAGCCGCAGCAGAGCCGAGCAGGCGAGATATGCGAAGGAAAGGAACATGCGCCGATGGTCTCATCGCCCAGCCGCCAAGGGCAGCAAGGGCAGAGGGCTTGCTCTGGAGCGGCAGGCAGCCGTTTGCGACGCCCAACGCGATCTGGTACACGCGCGCGCGTGAGACAGACTAGGCGGCGTTACCAGAACTAGCCGGCGCTACCGCCACGCGGTACTGAGGGAGTCAGCATTTTGGAACCCCTCACGCACATTAGACCGGAACCGGCAGCGGCTCCGCGGGCAACTCGAACGCGAAAGTCGTCCCCTTGCCAGGCTCCGACTCGACCCAGATGCGCCCGTGCATCGATCGGACGAGTTCGCGGCAGATGTAGAGGCCGAGGCCGGTTCCGCCGATGCCGCGCCGCTGGTCGGGGTCGAGCCGGTAGAACTTGTCGAAGATCCGCTCCTGCTCGCCCACCGGGATGCCGAGGCCGTGGTCCTGAACGCTGAAGCGGAGCCGGTCGCCCACCGCTGCGAGTCCCACCTCGATTCGCCCGCCGGACGGCGAGTACTTGATCGCGTTGTCGAGAAAGTTGAGCAGCACCTGGCGCGTACGCTCGCTGTCGCCGTGCACCTTCGGCACCACCAAAGGCACCACGACCTCGATCCTTGTCTCCTCCCCCACCCGGGACCGGGCAACCGTCACGACTCCGCGCACCAGCTCCTCCGGATCGAAACTGTCCGCGATGACGCGGAGCGACCCGCTGTCGAGCTGGCCTGCCACCAGGATCTCCTCGACAAGGTTGGCGAGACGGTTCGACTGCTCGGCGATCATCTCGAGGAGATCGTCCTGAGTCTGCGCCGGCAGGTCGTGCTCCCTGAGCGTCATGGCCGCGCCGTGCAACGAGGCGAGCGGCGTCCTCAGCTCGTGCGAGATCGTCGCCACGAACTGCGAGCGGAGGTCCTCGAGTCGGCGGTCGTGCGTCGCGTCGCGGAAGGTGTAGACGCTGTCGTCGTCCAGCGCCACGGCCACGATCGAGAGCCAGAGCTCGCGGCCTGCGACGTCGACGGGAACCGTCTCCGAGCTCGAGGGGGCGTCTCCGTCCCCGGGTCGATCCGCCACCGGCACGAACGTCGCGATCGTCGTCCAACTCGGAATCGCCTCCTCCGCCCGGCGGCCGCGCACCTCCGCCGCCCGGAGGCCCGTGATCGCCTCGGCCGCCTGGTTCCAGAGCCGCACCACCCCGTCTTGGTCGACGACGAAGACGCCGTCACCGAGATGCGCGAGCACGCGCTCGGCCTGGTCTCGCTGCAGCCGCGAGAGCCGGCTGCGGGCGATCGCAGGAGCCACGGCGTACGCGGTCACGAGGACCGCGCCGATGAGGCCGAGGCCGATCCCGATCACGCGCCAACGGACGTCGTTGGCCGCAGCCGCGATCTCAGATCGCTTGCGCACGGTGATCAGAGCCGGCGCATCTCGCTGTTCTCCGAGGGGTACGGCGACCGCGCGGTATTCGAGCCCCTGCATCCGAACGTCGGCTGGCTTTCCCGCCTTCGGGCGCGAGCCGACGGGCCCAACACCGTCCTCGCGAACGAGCCGATGGTCGAGTAGGAAACCGAGACGGCCGTCGGGCAGACGTGCTTCGTTCGCAATAGTCCGGACGAGGCGGCTGTCGAACGGGGGGACGACGACGACGCGCCCGATCGTCCTTCCACGGCCGATCACGTCGATGCGCGCTTCGACCTCCCGTCCCTGCAATCTCCCCGCCGCGCCGTGAAGGAGCATGATCCAAGGGTGCGCTTGCTCGATTGCCCGGAGCGTATGCTCATCGCTCTGAGCGAACGCGCGCCCGACCCGTCTGGAGCCTGCGAGCCGCTCGGCGTTGCGACGCGCGTCGCGTAAGAGCCTCGCGTATACCGAAGCACCCGAGTTGAGGTGCCGAACGAGTTCTTGGTCAGCGTTGTTCCGCTCGCGCTTGGCCGCGAACCCGCCGAACGCCCAGACGGCGACCGCGAGCGGGAGAGCCAGGAGCAGCAACCCCGTGGCAAGCCGCAGACGGCCGCTGGCGACGCGCCTTATTTCTTGCCTCCTTTGTGCCCGTTCCCGCCGCCGTTGCCCTTCGGAGGAGTAACGGGCGCAGGCGACGAAGCGCTCGGCGTCTTCACGTGTCCGGGTGTGAGTCCGTGGTGGTGCTCACTCGAGCGCCCGAGCGCCTTCCCGTGCCCGTGCGCACGAGGCGCCGGCGCTTCGGCGGTCGGCTTCTTCAGCGCACGGCCGTGGCCGCGCGCCTTGCCCTTTGCCGTCGTCGGAGTGCTGAAGAAATGGCGCGTCGTGACCGGCGTTGCGGGAGCGCCGGGCGCAGCCACCTGCACGGGGGTGGACGGCGCGCGCCGCACGACCCCGGTCCGAGCGCGGCGGTGTACCAGGTGCGCCTTGGTCGCTGCCTGTCGCCGCTGCAGCATGAAAAGCTCGGGCCGCGTAGCGACGAGCTGCGCGGAGGAGGCAGCCTTCCCGACTGGCGCCGAAGCGCGCTCGTTAGCGGTAGCCGAGAGATCCGCGGCCACACGCCCGACGGCCCCGCCGATCGCGGGCAACAGCGGCGTCGGCCCGCCCGGGACCCCCATGCCGGGGAGCAGGAAGACCGAGAGCGAGATCCCGATCGCCAGAGCGAACGTGGCGGGGACTGTTGGCGAGAGGTGATTGAGCGCCGGCTTAATGTTCGAGTAATCGGCAGGTGCGGGCCGTTCGCTAAGAGCGAACGCGACTTCACCAAACATAGCGCGGGACCCACCGCTTCTCCACCATTCCTGCCGAATTCTCCACCCGCACAGGCTCGTTCACGCACACGACTTCGACCGGAGCGCTCGTCGCCCGCGGTACCTGGGTCGCGACCGACTTTGTGAGTTTTTACGCCTTCGGTGGCCCGAACAACGGCACGCAAGGCGGCGTACTCGACATTACCGCGACCCTGTTCCCGGTCGGAGGGTCGCCGTGAGGGGTTTCAAAATGCCGGTTCTGTGAGCCGCGCCGGTGGTTGCGCTGGTTCATGGTTCACGCACGCGCGCGAATACCAGATCGCGCTGGGCTTCGCAACTCGTTAGCTGAAGGTCGAGGGGGATGTTCTTGCTCTTTGTGCGCTCTGTAGCGGGCGATGGGAGCATCGCGTGCATGCTCCTTTCTTTCGCTTATCTCGCCTTCTCAGCTGTGCTGCGGCTGTTGGGGAGCGGTTGGCGCAGCGAGTTCGCCAAAGATGTCGAGTTGCTCGTGTTGCGGCATCAGCTGGTCGTGCTCGGACGACAAGAGCGGCGTCCTTCGTTGCGCCCCGCTGATCGCGCCTTCTTTGCCGCGCTTGCGCGAGTCCTGCCGCAGGCACGCCGGCGCGGCTGGATCGTGACGCCACAGACGCTTCTGCGCTGGCATCGGGAGCTTGTGCGTCGCAAGTGGAAGCAACCGCCCCGGAGCGCGGGCCGGCCGGCCGTCGAATGATCGCATCCGCCAGCTCGTGCTGCGCTTCGCACGGGAAAACCCAGGCTGGGGCTACCCGCGTATCGCCGGCGAGTTGCTGAAGCTGGGCCTGCGTGTCTCCCCAAGCCCGGTCAGGCGCCTCCTGCTTGCCAACGGTCTTGGGCCCGCGCCGCGACGCTCCGGGCCGAGCTGGCGGCTTTTCCTGCGCCAGCAAGCGGCCACCATGCTCGCCTGCGATTTCTTAAGGGTCGAGACGATCTCGCTCCGCCGCTTCTACATGCTCTTCTTCATCGAGCTCGAGGGCCGCCGCGTCCATCTGGCAGGCTGCACCACCAACCCGACCGGTGTTTGGGTGACACAGCAGGCGCGCAACCTCACCTTCACCGGCCTGTTCGAGCGGGTGCGGTTTCTGATCCACGACCGCGACAGCAAGTTCGCCGCAAGCTTCGACGAGGTCTTCCGCAGCGAAGGGATCAAGGTGATCCAGACGCCGATCCGCGCGCCGCAAGCGAACGCCTATGCGGAGCGCTTCGTCCGCACCGTCCGCGCCGAGTGCCTTGATTGGCTGCTGATCATCGGCCGCCGCCACCTTGAGTCCGTACTCCGCATCTACACCGCGCACGACAACCGCGAGCGCCCTCATCGCGGACTCGCGTTGCTCCCGCCCGAGCCGACAAACGCGGACGCGCGGCTGAGCGGCGAACAGATCAAACGCCGCGACCAACTCGGCGGACTGATCCACGAATACCACAGCGCCGCAGCATGAACCGACTTTTGAAACCCCTCACCCCTCGCGAACAGTCGAAGCACGAGTCTGTTCCTGCGATGATCGGCGCGAGAGCACGTGAACCCGCCGCGCACGATGTCGAGCACAGCCATCGGAACGCCGCCGCCCTGCGTCGTCATCACCACCTACGCTCGGCCCGACAGCCTCACCCTCCTCCTCGACGACATCGAGCGCGAGTGGCCGTCTCCGGGCCTCGACGTCCGGATCTACGACGACGCCACACCGAGTCCCGACGCCGTGCTGGACGAGCGCATCCGTTCACGCGGGTGGGCGTACCGCCGAGCCGGCGTCAACCACGGCAAGCGACGGTGGTGGCGCTGGTGGAACACGATCCTCGAGGACCTGCGCCCTCGGTCGGCCGGCGTGTTCTACGTACTCCAGGACGACATGCGCCTCTGCGAGACCTTCTTCGAGCGCAGCGCGAGGCTCTGGTCGGCCATCGACGACCCGCTGAAGGCATCGCTGTACCTCCACCTCTCTGCCGAGCGCTCCGAGCCCGGCAGCCAGTGCTGGACGCCGATCCGCGCCACCCGCACCGGCCCGGTCGTGCACTCCGGCTGGGTCGACTGTGCCGCCTTCATGTGCGACCGGCGCCTCTTCGAGAGCCTGGGCTGGCGGCTCTACCCGGTCGCCGATCGGCGCTGGAGCGGTGCCGACGTGATGAGCTCCGGCGTCGGTCAGCAGATCAGCCTGCGCGCGCAGAAGAAGGGCCTGGGTCTCTATCGCGTCGAGCAGTCGCTGACCGTGCACGACGGCAGCCCCTCGCTCATGAGCCCGGAAGCCCGGCGGCGTTGGTCGATGCAGACGGTGGGATTCGTCGACGGCGAGGATGCCGCGCGTGCCCGCACCCGCCGGCGCCCGCGGGTTTTCGCGTCGCTCGCGACGATTCCCGCTCGCGAGCGCGGCCTCCAGAAGGTCGTCGAAGCCCTGCTCCCACAGGTCGACGAGCTCGGCGTGTACCTCAACGGCTACCCACGCGTACCGCCCTTTCTCGACCGCGAAGGCATCGTCGTCGCCCGCAGCCAGGACAGCGGGATGCGTGGCGATGCGGGCAAGTTCTTCTGGGCCGGGACGACGAACGGGTACCAGCTCGTCTGCGACGACGACCTCGTCTACCCGGAGGACTACGCCGACCGGATTGTCGAGGGAATCGAGCGCCACGGCCGCCGCGCGGTCGTTGGCTTCCACGGCTGCGTGCTCAGAGACAAGGTCGCGGACTACCACGCGTCTCGAAGGCTGCTGCACTTCACGCGTGCGCTCGACCGAGACAGCGCGGTGCACGTGCTCGGGACCGGCACCGCCGGCTACCACACCTCTGCGATCAGCGTCTCGCCGAAGGACTTCGTCGCGCCGAACATGGCGGACATCTGGTTTGCGTTGCTCGGCCAGGGGCAGCGGATCCCCTTCGTCTCCCTCCGCCGAGCCGAGGGATGGCTCGCGGAGCAGCCCGGCTTCCACAATGACTCGGTCTACCTGCAGGCGCGCCGACGCGCCGCCGTGCCCGGTGCCGGACCGGGGCCGGAGACGCTGGCGGTTCGGGAGCACGGCCGCTGGGAGCTTCACGGTCTCCCCGCCGAGCGTCGAGGTGCCAAGGTCGGCGTTCAGCGACGGGCGCGCGCCTCGGCGTACCGCTACTGGCCGGCACGTCAGCGCCCGCCCGTGCGCCCGCTCGTCCGGGTTCGCGTCACGGGACCAGAGCGCGACGCGACGCTCGTGCTCCCCGAGCACGATCACATCACCGAGGCGGTGCGGCAGTCGGGGACGTACTACGAGCGCGAGCTGCTGGACGCGATCCGCGAACGTGGCGTGAGCGGGGTCTACCTGGACGTCGGCGCGCATTACGGCAACCACACGGCGTTCTTCGCCCTCGAGTGTCCCGCCGAGCGAGTGATCGCGATCGAGCCGAGCCCTCTGGCGTTCGCGGGCCTGCTCGAAACCCTGGCGGAGAACGGGCTCCAGCAGTTCGTCATCGCCCGCCGCGTGGCCGCCCATCCGGAATGGCGCCACGTGGGCTTGACGACCCTGCCGTGGCGAAGTCGGCCGGGCACGGCGATCCGCTCCAACTCCGGGCGGGTCGGGATCGTCCCGACCACGACCGGCGGCGATGCCCCGGCGGCTCCGCTCGACGAGATCGTCGACGGAGTGGAGGGTGTCGCGGTGGTGAAGGTCGACGCCGGAGGGTTGAGCCCGGAGATCCTCGCGTCCGGGCGTCGTCTGTTGCAGCGCGACCGGCCGCTCGTCGCCGCGGAGGCGGCGTCGGACGCGGAACGCACTGCGCTGCGTGCTCTGCTCTCGCCGCTGGGCTACCGCGAAGCCGAGCGCCATTGCTGGACGGCCACGTGGGTGTGGGAGCCCGAGCGCCGCCCGATTCGGCGCCGCCGGACGCGCGTCGCGGCGACCCGAACGGTTGCCCAGCCCTAGGCTCGCCACGCGGGCCCGGACGATTCGGCGGCGGTTGCGTCCAGCGCGCGTGTGCGCATTGACACATGTCTCCAGATGCTGGAGAATCGGAGGCACTGTCTTGCGTGCTCGAGCGGCCCGGGCACGGGCCTAGGGAGGCGAGCATGCCCCTGCACGAGCGAGAGCCGACGTCCCATTCACGGGCAGCGGTTGCCGCTCGCGCGGTGGAGCCGAGAGCTCGCCCTCGAGTTAACGAGTCCTACAGGAGGTCCTAGCCATGGCTCGCTATCCACGCGCGATCCAGCATCCATCGACGATCCAGCACCCGCACCGCGACGAGACGCGCGGCATCGTCATCCACTGGACGGCCGGGCACAAGAACGGGGATCTGGCAACGCTCGACGGGCCGAACGTCGACTGCCACTTCTACGTCGACAAGGACGGCGACGTCTTCGAGTTCCTCGACTCGGACTCGCAGGCGTGGCACGCCTTCCATACCGCCAACCACACCTGCATCGGGATCGAGCACGAGAGCTCGGGCGAGGCGTGGACGCCGAAGCAGCTCGAAGCCTCGGCGCAGCTAACCGCCTGGCTCTCCAGGCTCTACAACATCCCGGTCGCCAAGGTCGACCCGCACAAGAACTGGCACGGCATTTTCGGACACAGCGACCTGAAGGGCATCGACAAGAACAACCACTCCGACACCGTGCCCGCCGCGATCGGATGGAACCGCTACCTGCAACGGATCAAGCAGATCCGCAACCAGAAGCGATTGGCGAAGCCGGCGGGGAAGAGACCGCCGAAGGCCGAGACGCTCCAGATCATCCTCCGGCCGAAGGGCAAGCCGCAGCGGGCCTGGGAGGGATGGCAGAACGGCGTCGGAGCTCTCCGCTGGATCGCAGAGCACGGGCTCAAGCCGAGCACGAAGGTGACGCTCTCCTTGGGGGGCGTGAAGTGGGAAGGCCCCGCGAAGGTGACGAAGCAAGCGAAGCAGCTGATCGGGAAGTACGGCTAGGAGGCGGAGGAGTGAGTCGGTTGGCTGCCGCCCAAACCAGTACCCCGCCGGAGCATCTTGACGATTTCCAGCGACAGATAGCCAAGGGGATGACTCGTGCCTTCGAGGATCCCGCGACCAAGGAGCAGGAGTTGGAACTGGACTCGGCGAGGCTGATCATCTTCTCGGATCTCCACAAAGGATCGAGAGATGGGGCCGACGACTTCCGCCGCAGCGAACGCGCCTACCAGGCGGCCTTGGGCTACTACTTGGAGGAGGATTACACGCTGGTTACCCTGGGCGACGTCGAGGAGCTCTGGAAGTACAGGCCGGACGATGTGATCGCGGCCTATTCGCAGTCCCTTGAACTGGAGGGAGAATTCCATCGGAACGAGCGCTACATTCGCTTTTGGGGCAACCACGACGATCTTTGGCGCCATGCCGACGCCGTCTCAAGGCGATTGGGCCGGTTTTACCCCGAAATCAAGGTCAAGGAGGCGCTCAAGCTGCGCGTCACAAGTGGTGGCCAAGAGTTGGGCCTGATCTTTCTCGTCCACGGGCACCAGGGAACGGCAGACAGCGACAAGTTCGGCTGGTTCTCCAAGCTTGTCGTCCGTTACATCTGGCGACCGCTTCAGCGCTGGCGCGGTTTCAGCGCGACCACTCCGGCGGTGGATTGGAGTTTGCGCCAGCGACACGAGGAGGCGATGTTCCGTTGGGCGAGATCGCATTCCGCGAAGCCGCTGATGATCGCCGGACACACCCATCGACCCATCTTCGGCACGAGCAGACCACCAAAACCTGAGCTAAGACCCGTCGGCGAGATCGAGGGCGATCTCCGCGCTGCGACAGGGGACGCTGCAAGTCGCGATCGCATCGCGGCCTTACGGGCGGAGCTGGAGTGGACGGAGGCGGACGAGCGGCGAGCTGCGCCGCCGATTCCGATGCGGCCACCCTGTTACTTCAACACCGGCTGCTGCTGTTTCCCCGACGGAGACGTGACGGGAATCGAACTAGCAGAAGGAAAAATCCGCCTCGTTCGCTGGCCAACGGATGACGAGAAGCCTGCTGGCAAGGTGTTGGTCGAGGATGACCTTCGCGACATTCTAACTGCGATCCGCGCTGGAGAGCAGTAGTCCGGCCTTCGGCGCATCTGCGGTCGCAGCTCTACCGGCGAGCGCGCGTCGACGACCAGCTCGACTACTACACTCACGTGCCCGCCCGCCGGCGAGGTCGACGAACCAGCTGCGCGTGCCGCCGGCGAGGTCGCAGCCGGCGGCGAGTTGCGATCCAAGACGCGTCAGCTTCCCGGGATGCTGCCAGTCGTCGTCGTCGAACCATGTGAGAAAGGCGCCGCGGGCGGAGGCCAGGGCGAGGTTCCGTTTCGCGGCGACGCCCGTCCCGTACGGACAGCGGACGACGTTGAGGTCCGGCCGCGACGGCAGCGCCTGCGGAGTGAGCGAGCTGTCGACCACGACCAGTTCGCGTGGCTCGTAGTCCTGCTTGTCAAAGTTCCACAGCAGCCAGGGCATGAACGCCGGCCGATCCTCGGTCACGCAGAGGCAGCTGAAGAGTGGCGCCTTCGCCGCCGCATCCGGATCGCACCGCTCCAGGTCATCCTGAAGCGCCTCCGGCCTCCTGCCCCGCGCGAGGATTCTCACGTTAGCGCGTCCGGACGCCGCGGAACCGCTACGAGCCCGCGGTCGACGAGGTGACGGTGCCGACTCCTTTCTTCCCGAGATACGCGGCGTGGCTGATCGTGAGCAGCGCAAGGAACCCACCGTCGATCGCGGGCAGGCTCGTGATCTTCAGGTTGGCCTGGGCGAGCACGTGCGCGATCGAGAACCCATAGCCGACGACCAGGAGCGCAGTGAAGAGCAGCAGCTGAAGCTTGCCCATGTCGAGCTTGTCGCGGTTGGTGACCTCCTCGCCCGAGACGAGGTCCCGCCAGGTCGCGTCGATGGGATCCTCATGAACCGCGAGCGAGCCTATGACGGGTCGGATCCGGCGGGCTTGCGTCGGCGGGCGGGCTGCCGGATTCCTGGCCTCCAGTCTTCCGCCGCAAGATCAGCGGCGTCCCCAGCAGCGAGGCCGTTGACAGCCCGAGCGCCCACCAGAGCTGCTCCGGCAACACGACCTCGAACGGAGCCGGCTGGCCGGTGCCGACATTGGCGAGGACGGCCGTCCAAAGACCGCCGACAAGCAGCATCGTCCACAGAAACATCTGGAGCCGAGAAAGGCTCATGCGGTTGCGGTCATCGACAAAAACGCCCTTACATCGCCAGGATTCCGGTGGTCCGGGCCACTGGCTCGAAACCATATGCCCCGCCACAACCGCGATTGCGAGCATGAGCGGAAGAACGATGAAGAACGCCCACATCCTCGCCCGCGTGTGGTCCGTAGGCGTCCCGACCCCCCAATGACGCGGGACGAAGATCGCCACAGCCGCCGCGACCGCAAGGAGGAGGAGCATCAGGAGCACGTGAAGGCCGATCCATTCCCGACGGCCAGGCGGAGACCGGACGATGCGGAACACGCTCAGGCGACTCTACAACTCGCCCGGACCGGGCGTCAAAAGCGCGACCGTGATGCCTGCCGATCGCGTTCGCAGAACTGCCGTTGTGTGTTTTGCAAACAGACAACGCCACGCACGAGACGGGTACAACAAGGTGCGTTAATGGTAGGGAAGGGGTCAAAAGCTGCTGATTTGCAGGCATTTCCTTGAGCGAGGAGCGGAAGGTCGCGCGCTCGGGGAACCGACTTTCCGGCACCCACACGTATCGCCGTTCGGATCGATTTGGCGACAGCGACCGCAGTGGCGGGCCCCGCCGTCGGTTTCCCCGTTCGCCGGCGTTTCTGAGCCCGTGCACGACATCGGGCGGCTGGGCCGATCGTCTCATGCCGCGCCTCGTGTCGCTGCACAGCTCGATCGTGGTCACGTGACGCAACCTTGACCGAAATGCGGCAAGCTCTTAAGGTTGCTAAAGGTCTGACGTGCGAGAAGTGCGTCCGCGTGGAAATCATGGAGCCGGCGCGCCTGCGGGTCGCTCGACGGATTGGTGGTTGCTGCCTTTCGGGATCCTTGCTTTTGGCTTGACGATTGCTGTGGCCTTGTTCGCGGCCGGCGTCGTTCACTCAGGCAAATTGGGGCTAGAACTCGCGAAGGGCGGGATCCAAGTTCTGGTGATCGTGATTGTCGGAAGCGCCGTGGCTTTTGCGTTCCGAACCCTCGAAGAGAGCCGAGCCGAGCAGCGCCGTGAAGACGAGATCGCGCGAGAGGAACGGCTGTCGCTTGATCAATACAGGGCAAATTTCGTTGATGAACTCTGGGTCGCATACAACAGAGTAAGGGCCGCTCGACGGACACTGAACGCGTACGGGTTTCGCATACGAGATCCCGATCTCGCCCCTGAGTTCACCGAGGAGCAGTCCCATGAGTACGACCGACAAATGAAGGAACTCAATGACGCGCAGCTGACGCTCGAGACGCTCAAGCAGAAGGTCGAGACTGACGACGGGCGGCTCTTCGATCCCAACAGGACGGCTATCAGTGCACAACTCAAGCGCATCCAGAGCTATGTCCATGAGGTAGTCGGCGATTGGGAGCTTCATCGGAATGACGTACGACCTGGAAAGGATCGTGCGACTGGGGTGAGCAAACATGCACACCTCTCGAGGTTCCTTGGTCCATCTTTCAAGGAAGGTGGCATCAAGACCGAACTCATCGAGTCGACCGAAGAAGCCGTGCGTTTGGTTCAGAAGCTGCGTTTCTCGCCCGATCGTGATGAGGGCGGCTGACGTCATTCGGCGCCAGAGCGCAACGCGCCGCCCGCAAGAGCCCAAGGACGAAATACCATCGGCAATTTGCGAAGACCTGCTCAAGCGCTGGCTGGCGCTCTGGACCTTTCGAGCCCACCAACAACCACGCCGAACGCGTGAGGGGTTTCAAAATGCCGGTTCGTGCGCACGGCCCGGCGGGAGAGCTTTTTTTGGTTCACGCGCGCGCGCAAATACCAGATCGTGCTCGGTTTCGCAACTGACTGGTGGAGGCGCGTCGAGCACAGTGATCCACACCCCGATCCGCGCACCACAGGCGAACGCCTACGCGGAGCGCTTCGTCCGCACCGTCCGCGTCGAGTGTCTCGACTGGCTGATCATCCTCGGCCGCCGCCACCTCGAGTCGGTCCTGCGCGTTTACACCACCCATTACAACCGCGAGCGCCCCCACCGCGGGCTCGCTCTCCTGACGCCCGAGGTAGGTGACGCGGCCGGTTTACCTACAGCCAAGAGGATCGACCGCCGCGACCGACTCGGCGGACTCATCCACGAGTACCACCGAGCCGCGGCGTGAGCCGCACTCGAATTTTGAAACCCTTCTGCGCTGGCCCGCCGACGACAACCTAGCCGCGTGGCTGCACCAAACACGATCGCGCTGCAATCCCGCAATTCGGAAATAGGGCCGCGTTTGTGCACCCCACGCCTTTGGGGGCGAAGATGCGCCCGTCTGCCTGGTCCGAGCGCCCGAGCGCCCGCGGCTCGAGATTGAACCGCTTGAGCCCGCGGGTTCGTCTCGCTCTCGATCAAGCTTCAACGTTGGTTTCTTGACCATTTCTTTCGCTCTCTGAAGTTGACGCTCCATCGGGTTCGAGATGGTCCTCACCGACGGGACGCTCGGCGAAGAGCTGCGTCGCCACGTCCTTCAGCTTCTCCATCGCTTGCTCTGAGAAGAGGCCTGCGAGCACAGCAACCGCGGTGAAGCCGAACGGGCTGACCGTCGCGACCGAACTCGATGGGGAGAAGAGCCCTGCTCGCAGGACCAAGTAGAAGACGGTCCCGGCGAGCGCGCCGATCACCGGGAGCATCAGGTTGAACGGCAGCCAGCTCCACCGCAGCTTCCGATTTCCCACGTACCAGGACGCTGAGCGAATCGTGTGAATCAGGCCGCCGAGCGCTCCTGCGAGCGCAACCACGACGAAAAGGACAATCTCCAGGGAGATCTTGTGTGTCCAGCCGAAGTAATTCACGGTCTGCGGGTCTCCCAGCGTGCCACGGACGTCCTTCTCGTTGGGCCAAAACGACCACAGGCTGTACAGCACCAGGACGGCCAGGGCAGTGGTGACGATGGGGAGGAGCACGACGACGCTGCGGGGAACGAATCCGGCACCGGGCCCTTCCGGCTGGCTCGCTTCCGTCGGGCCAGCCGCCGCGGCCTTGCCCGTCGCTTCTGAAGCTCTACCCTCGCCGCCCGACTGGGTGGCTTTGTGGGCCATGCTCCCTCCTGCACCCTTGGTTTCCGATACCGGCCGCAGGGGTGTCGGCTCCCTCCGTTGGACGATACGAGCTTCCCCTTGCGATGACAAGGGCCGCGGACCGAGCCGTGCGCTGACGCGCCTCTTCGAGCCTCCGGCGCGCGTCGGCAAGGGGTGTCCTGTCCGCAGCACCGTCCGCGCCTGCAGCACCGCGCGCCACGAGCCTCGTCAAAGCACCACCAGCGTCTGCCTACACCTTTCTGAGCGTTCGGCTGCGGGAGTCACGTTCCCTGAAGCAAGAACGCCTTTTCGGCCGCTGTCATGCCCTGGACGAGTCTCCTCGCGAGCGTCTTGAATTCGTCGCCCGTAAGCGAGCAGAGCTCCGGCACACGCACGCGCTCGATGCTGCCGTCGGAGTGCACGAGAACGAGACCGCGGTTGCCGAGGAGGTGCGCGCTCAGGATCCGCTGATGAGCCGAGCCGAATAGGGCGCATGGTTGCCCGGTTGTCGCATCCCAGAGACGGGCGGCACCGTTGCCGCTGCGGGTGAGAACAATCCTCCCATCGCGGCTGAACTCGGCGTGCGAAACCTTCCCGCTATGGCCCGCAAGGACCCAGATGATGGTCCCCGTTCTCGTCCAGATGATCGTGTTCCCATCCGAGCTCGCGGTGACGATCCGATCGGCGTCCGGGCTGAAGGCGACGTCGTCGAGGGGCCTGACCGAGCCACGCAGGATGGTGACCAGCTTTCCCGTCCGCTTCTTGCCCCGTGTCGCGAAGATGCGCGCTGACCCGTCAGTCGTCGCCACGGCGACGAGCTCCCCGTCCGGAGCAAAGGCGCTGGCTACAGCGAAGGGAACGTTGAGGGCCTTTGCGCGCCTTGCCGGCCGCGAGATCAGCGTCGTGTCACCCGTGCCGACGAGGATCTGCCTTCCATCAGGAGCGAATCTCAACGAGACGGTCCCGGTGTCGAACTGCCCTCCCGCAACCGCAAGGCCCGGAATGGCCTTTCCAGTGGCCGTCTCCCAGACCCTCACCTGCCCGCCCGGCCCTCCGGTCGCCAGATGGTGACCGTCTGCGCTGAAGGCGAGCCCCTCGATGTCGCGCCCGGGCAGCACGATGCTCCGATCGCTCTCGACGCTTCGAACCCGGACGATTCCCTCGCTCAAGGTCGCGACGAATCTCCCGTGCGGGACGACGGTCGCGGCCGCGATCGGTCCGAGCGGCCCGCGAAGCCGTAAAGCCCATCGACCGGCCGCGAGATCGAAGATCCGCGCGAAGCCCGAGTCCCTACCGACCAGGACCAGCCCGTGCTGCCCGTTCACGGCAAGAGGGGCCGACGATCCGGGAGGGACGTGGTCGACCGAGCGGACCGCCCCTGTCTCGAGATCCAGAATTCGCAGTTTCCCGCGACGAGCAATGTAGGCAAGCAAGCTGCCGTCGTCGCTGAAGACGACCCTCGACGATGCAGCGATGTCTGCGACGCTTCGACCAGTCGCGGAATCCCAGACTCGAAGCTCGGACCCGTGCGGCTTGGGCCCGTTCCCCAAGACGAACCTCCCGCCGGGAGAGAGGCTAAGGTCGTATCTTTTGAAGGGCCCCCGACGCGGGATCATGACCGGCCTCGCGCCCGAACCGAGCGTGTGCCAGATCTTCGTCTGACCCGAGGCGGTAAGGGCTATCAACTCTCCGGAGGCGCTGAAGGTGGCGGAGGACGCGCCCTTTACGCGCATCACGCTCTTGAGAGATCGGACGTCCCAAACTCGAGCCCCTTCGTCTCCGGTGGTTACGAGCAGCCTGTTGTCGGGGCTGAAACCGGCGTTGAACCCCAAGGGAGCGCCGCGCCCTCCGAGAGTGCCTATGCGTTTGCCAGTCGTCGTCCAGAGCGTCGCCTCTCCGAAGTCGGTCTCGGTGAGGAGCAGCCTCCCGTCTCCGCTCAACGCGGCGTCGACGATCGCCCCCTCTGGGTCTCGGAAGGCGCGCGTGAGCCGTCCTGTGCGGACGTTCCAGATTCGTGCGATGCCGTCCCGGTGCGTGGTGGCGGCCAAGCGCCCATCGGCGCTAAACGCGGCGCCGAAGAACGGCTGTGGCTCGCCGCGCAGGGCAATCGACCGCGGGCGCGGGCCGCGCACCTCGAGCCGCGCCGCGTGATCACCGAAGAGGACGGCTACGTGACCATCGGCGCTGACGGCGGCCTTTCGGAAACGGCGCGATCGACGCGCGGACCCGACACGCAAGGTGCGCGGAAGCCCCCAGACCACAGCGACTCCTGTCGCGCTCGTCGTGACGACATGTCGCTCGTCCGGGCTGAACTCCGCAGTGTACGCTCGCTTTTTCCTCGTGTCCGCGAGGGATGTCGAGGCTGGGCCGCGAAAGATCGCCAAGCTGACGCCGGTCCTCGTGTCCCAGACGCGCGCCGTTCCGTCGTCCTGGGCCGTGACTAGAAGCGTGCTGTCGCGACTGAACGACGCACCGGTGGCGAACACGCTTTTCGTCCTCGTGGCTCGCGCCCTTGGTTGCGCCGACGCGGCGGGGGGACGACCCCTCTCCGGCACGCGCGCCGCCTGTTTGCTCGGCAGCAACTCCACAACCCTGCCCGTCTCGAGGTTCAAAATCTTCGCACTGCCGTCGCGGCCGACCGCGTAGATGAGCTTCCCGTTCGGGCTGAACGCCGCGTTCGCGTCGCCGATTCGGTCGCTGCGCGCCTCACGCACGGCGCTCCTGAGCCCCTTCATCTGGCTGTTTCGCTTGCTCGTCGTCAGCCCGAGGCGGACAGTGCCGTCAGACCCGGTTGTGACAAGTCGTTTGCCGTTTGGGCTGAACGCGGTGTAGACGACCGAGTCGAGGTGGCCGCGCTTTTCCGCAACCCGACCCTTTGGGTCGATGTTCCACACCTGCGCATCCCCGCCATCCGTCGCGACCGCGATACGCCTGCCGTCGGGGCTGAAGCTGGCCTGGTTTACTGCGTCGTACTTCGATCGTACGAAAAGCAGCTCCTTGCGGCTGCTTACGTCCCAGACGCGTGCCGCGCCGTCGGGGCAGGCCATCAGCACGCGGCTCCCGTCTGAGCTGAAAGTCGCGTTGACGAAGGGCACGTAGATGTCCTCGTCGAGGTGAAGCGGCTTCGAGGGACGGAGCACCGCCAGCTGTTGGCCGGTCGCCACACCCCACACGCGTGCGGTGTTGTCGCCGCTCGCCGTGACGAGGCGTCTCCCGTCCGAGCTGAACGCGACGCTCCGCACGGGCCGTGTGTGTCCCCGCAGGACAGCGAGACTTTGGCCTGTCGCGGCGTCCCAGATGCGAGCTGTCCTGTCACGGCTGGCCGTCGCCACGAGCTTCCCATTCGGGCTGAACGTCGCAGCGAGCACCGGCCCCTGGTGGCCGCTGAGAATCGCTTGCACCCGCGTCAGGGCGAGCGCATGCTCGAGCGCGCCTCGGGCCTGAGGAGTCCGCGCCTTGCGAACCGCCAGCGCTGCCAGCTGGCTGGCCCCGACGGGGTCGATCGCGAACTTCGTCTGCGCGAGACTCGCGAGCTGCTGCGAGCGAGCCTCTCTTGCGTACTTCTTGGCTTGTTGCCAGTTCCACACGGCCACACCGCCCAGAACGGCGAGCGCAATCGCGACTGCGACCAGGACGAGGGCCGCGATGCGAATCAGCCGGTTGCGGCGCTCCCGTAGTCGCTGCTCCTCCTCCTCACGGCGGGCGCGCTCCTCTTCGCGGTGCCGAGCCTCGAGCTCTTCCCTCGCCCGCTCTTGTTCGTACTGTTTACGCCACTCGAGGATCGGCTCCGCAAGGACGTCGTGGTACAGCTCGTACAGCATGCCTTCCGTCTCGCCTGCCGGCGGTGCAATCGCGCGGAGGATCCGACCGCTCTCGCCGCGGCAGAGCTTCTCGAGCACCGGCACGACCTCGTCCTCCGGGCGATCGAGCCACTCGGCCAGGCTCGCGGCCGAGTGCGCGATCTTCGTCTTCGAGCGTGTGACGAGGAAGCGAAAGGCCGCCGCGGCGATCGCCTGCTCTTCGGCGGTTAACGCGCCGAGCGCGCTGAGCAGGTGCGTCTCGACGATCCGCTGAGCGCCGCCGAGAGCGGCGAGGCGCTGTGTCGTGAGAGCGCGCTCGCCGGCCTCGACGGTCGCCCGCCACAGCCGATCCATCACGAGCTGCAGGAATGGGGCCTCCACGGCGTCCACGGAGGTCGGGACCTCGCGAGGCGTGGTATCAGTCATCTCGGCGAGCGCGAGCCGGCCCAGCGCGGCCGCGTCGACGACCGCCTTCACGAGATCGCCTTTGATCTCATACGGCTGCTCGGACGCGGGCAGGTGCCGATTCCATTCCCCGATCGGCCCTTCGATCGCCTCTCCAGCCGCCTTGCGGGTGAGGTGCTCGACGCGGATGTAGTTCTCGAAGAGACCGGGGACCTGGCCTTCGAAGCGGTCGAGCTTGGCCCAGGCGTCCTCGCGAATCGAGAGCAGGACGTTCACGCGGAGGGTTTCGTCGTTGACGATCAGCGGCAGCGCCTCTGCGAAGGTGCCCTCGCCAGCCTCGTCGTGGCGGTAGAGGAAGTAGTCCTCGAACTGGTCGAGGACGACGAGAAACGTACGCACGCGCTCCGTCCACGTGTGCAACGTCTCGACCGGCGAGTCGCCGAGATGCCAGCGAGTCAGCTGATCGTCACCGAGCGCCTCGGTCCCGGCGGCATGGATCGCCTCCATGAGCGCAGGAAGCGAATCGTCTCGCCACGAGCGGAAGACGCAGACCGCAGCCGGCGCGCGTGCGGGCTTCTCCTCTGCCGTCCGACGAGCTTGGGCACGCAAGTCGTGGACGACGCCGGCGAGAAGGAGGGAGCTCTTGCCAACGCCGCTCGGGCCGTACAGGACCGTGAGCCGAGATGCGCGAAGGTTCGCCTTGACGATCGACTTCTCCCCCTCCCGACCGAAGAAGAACTGCGCGTCACTCTCGCTGTAGGGGACGAGGCCGACGAAGGGCGTTTCCGGCAGGCGCGCACCGATCTCGGCCGTTGGAACGACCGTCTCGGTCATGGCGCCGCGGGCGTCTCGCTGAAGACCTCGGCCTCGAGCTGCGAGACGTACGCGTGCAACGGCACGTAGTGAAGCTCGACGTCGCCGCGATCGCGCCACAATGTTTGCTCGATCTCGGCGGCCGGCCCCTGCGGCTCCCGCTGCACCGCCCATGATTTCAGGTCGAGCTGCTGGGAGCCCCAGATTCGGTTCAGGATCACGCGCAGGTTCCAGTCACGCAGGCTGTAGCCGAGGAAGAGGAAGTGGCTCTCGGAGAGCCGCTCGCGGAGCGCAATGGGGATCTGGCCGCCGACGTCGCGGCGCGCGAGATAGGCGATGTAATTGTCCTCGGTGATGACGTAGCTGTCACGCCTGGGATCGGCCCGGTCGAGTGCGCCGTGCAGCTTGAGGATCACGGTGGTCTCGTCCAGGTCGAGCCCTGCGTACTTGTTCGGGCGGTCGACGAAGATCGGCTCTCCGCCGGAGGGGCGGTGCAGGAAGCGGCCGAGATGGCTCCCCCGCTTCGCCTCGTACGAGACGAGGTCGAATGGCTCACCCTGCTCCTCGAATGCGCGCTCGAGTAGGTCATCGTAGTTCGTGGTGACGATCAGCTGCTGTGGCTTGCCCCGTGCACGCAGGACGGCCGGAAGGCGGGCGAGGAACCGATGGAGGGAGCTGGGCGGATAGTCGGCGTCGAAGACGTCGTGGAGCCAGCGGTAGAGCTGGCCTTCTCCCAGGACCGCATCCACGTACTGGGCGATGCGGAGGAGGTCGGCCTCGCTCTCGTCCGGATAGCGACTGCGCGCCGCGAGGGCGCGGGCCAACTCGAACCCGTTCGGCAGGTAGCGCCCCGACTCCCAGACGGCGTTGTCGGGGCGGTCGCAGAGGTTTGCCCCCGCTCCCAAGAACGGGACGACCTGCGCTTCCAAGATAAGGCTCGCGACCAGCCAGTAATGGCGGTCGTCAGGTGTGGACGTTTCGGCCCCTTTCCAGGCGTTGGCGGCTAATCCATTACACCAAGGCGCGTCCGTTGTTACAAGATGGCGCGGAGCTCGTAACCTTTCAGCTGAGCCACACGCGCTTTCATGGCACCGGCCTGAACCATCGTCTCCGCCTCGACCATCGGCGGCGCTCATGGAAGCGAAGCTAACACTGGTGTCGATGGCGCAGCGCTGGCGCCTTAGGCGAACACGCGAAGTACTGCCACAACGGAGGCATGGCCTTCGCCCACCACAACGGGGCACGACCCTCGCCCACCTACGGCGCCGCTAGCCGCGGAGGGGTGCCGGCCAGAGGGGTCCGCGATCGCCATCGTGGTCCCCGTCGTGGTCCCCAAGAAGATGCTGATTAGCAGGGGAAATGCCGGAGAGCTCGGGGGTCCGTGCCCTTTGGGGGCAGCAATGGACTCGTCTGCCTGTCTGCCTTCTCTCGAGAAGTACTGCCACAACGGGGGCCTGGCCTTCGCCTCCTAGCTCGGCAGCGTCGAGTTCGGCCTGAGAGCCCCCAGGCGTGCCGGCCCGAGGGGTCCACAAAACGGCATCGTGGCCCCTCCGCGTGCCCCCAGGTAAGCGGCCAGTTTGCAGGGTAAACGGCGCGGGGTCGGGGGTCCGCGCCCTTTGGGGGCAGCGATGGACTCGTCTGCCTACGCTTCGGTCGAAGTCTTCGTGGCCGAGATCCCAGGGCTCGCCCGGCAAGATCGGGCGTTAGCAGCGAGTACAGACCACGCCTCCTACCGTCACTAGATGTTGCCACCGCCCCAGAGGTTGAGGGGCGCTGGCGGCCGAAGGTCCGATTTGGCGGGAAGTGGCTTTGCTCCTGCGACTTCGCAGTTCGGCCGGTTTGTCGCCCTTGGCAACGGCTCTTGGCGCTTGCCGCGGCCGGCTCCGCGGGCCATGATGGCTCTGATGCTGCCCGCATGGGCGACGGTGGTGATAGCGCTCGGTGGCGCCGCGATCGGGGCGGCTGCCGGCATATCCGGCGCAAAACGCACCTCCGACCGTGCGTACCAAAGCGCCGAAAACAGTCTGACTCATGAGACGACCGAGGCATGGAGAGCGCTGCTGATCGAGACCTGCCGCGCGTTAAGCGACGCCTGGCTCGAGTTTCGGTGGCTCCTCTACCCACCGTCGAGGAAGTTCGGCGAGTTCGACGACGAAGCGAAGGATCGCTTAGGCCCGCTCGGCACGAGGTGTGCTCAAACCGTGGCCAAGGCCCGGCTTGTGTTCGGACTTGGCTCGGAGGCCGGCGCGGCCGCCGACGCGGTCGACGAAAAGATCGCTCAGCTCAAGGAAGCGGCCCTCGTTACCCCGTGGGACGAGGCAGTAAGGGAAAGGATCAAATCTTGCCTCCGGGAGGCCGAGGAAGCGCACGCGGCCTTCCTGCTGAAGGCGCATGTCGCGATTCGACCTGAGATTCCTTGGCAACCAAAGGACTTCGCATGACCGAACGTCTCGACCGATGTCGCCGCTCCGCGAGGCCGAAAAGAAAGGCTCGTATCGGGATGGGCGTGAGTCGTTCATGGCAGGCTCGGGTCAGGCTCACGGACACTCGTAATCCGAGCGACTGTTGTCACACCTCACTTCAGTCACCCTCTCTTGTCCGGGGCGGCGGCCGGTGACCACAACCCGTACGTAAATGATCCGGTCGAGGTAGTCGAGCTTCCCCCATGCGAAGCGGTGCCACATTGGGATCCCACGACTGTTGCGGATGGCCGGTCCCATCGCCTGATAGCGAGAGATGCGTACGCGGACGTTGTCCGACGTCGCGATCGTCGACCGCGGCCCGTGGGGTGCACAAACTCAGACGCGCGGCAGAATACGCGCGATTTGCAGGAAGATCGAATAACTGCACCCCACGCGCTCCGCGCAGCGGTCGCTGCGATCGGCGAGAGGCCCACGGGATTCGCAGGCTCGAACCCGCGACCTTCTCTTGCCGGATACCGCCTGGGCCCCCGATCCGGCTTCGTTGCACGGATGCAGGGTCTTGCGCGAGGGTGGTTGCCGCGTCGCGGGTCGGCGGCTATGAAAGGCAGCGGGTCACTTCACGATCGCCTCGGTCCTCGCTGCCATGACGACCTTTCGGAGATCGGGCGCATCAAGGGCATTGAGTGCGTTGAAGAAGGCATCCACACCCTCGTATGATTTCAAGTCGTCCCAAAGGAGCCATCCCTCGCGCAGCGGCCCCACGAGTCCGGGCGCGTCGCTCACGAAGGGATCGGCAGGCATGTCTGGTGTGGCCACTCCTTTGACTCTTTCCTCGACCAAAGCGCGGCAAACGAGCTGCGACGCAGTGCCCGCGCGGTCATCTGCAGTGACTCCGAACTGCAAACCTGCATGCGGAGCGCGCGAGGCCGCACGAGCCGCGCGTTTGAGAACTCCGAGCCGCTGCACTGAGAACTGCACAAGTGGAGCCGCGCAGGCCGCGGCCTCTCCACGCCGACGGCGATAGGCAGCCGGCTGTCGCACTTCCCGCACTATGGCTGCCGCACTTCCCGCAGTCTGCGACACGGCGAAGGCGCAGGAGCAAGCGGCCGTGGAAACCGTCAGAAGAGCGCTAGCTGCCTGCTAGACGGTCGTCGCGGACGGAGGCCCCAGCGGCTCCGCCGAACCGGCTCGTGGAACGCTCGGTCGGAACCTGTGGGGTGCGTTAACTCGGTTCCGCTTCGGTTGGGCAGGTTCTGATCCGTAGAGTCGTGGGCCGGTCCTATCGTCTTGGAGGAGCTGGTCTTTGTTCTGGTCGTTCTGCTACGTCGTACTTCGGCACGTTCTCCAACTCGCCGCGTTGCGCTTTCGCTCGAAGGAGTTCAAGGAGCTAGAGATCGTGGTGCTCCGCCACGAACTCGCCGTACTACGGCGTCAAGCTGGTCGGCCTGAGCTGACGTCTGCCGATCGAGTCTTCCTCGCCGCGGCCAGTCGTCTGCTACCGCGAGCGAGCTGGCGGTCATTTGTTGTCACGCTGACGACACTGCTTCGGTGGCACCGCCGGCTGGTTGCGAAGCGCTGGACGTATCCGAGTCGGCCGGCCACCGATCGGCGGCGGGATCCGAGAGCTGGTGCTGCGACTCTCCCGCGAGAATCCGCGTTGGGTACCAGCGCATCGTCGGCGAGCTGCGCGGGCTCGGCCTGACAGTCTCGGCCACCACCGTACGCAAGCTCCTCCGGCAGGCGGGTCTGGGGCCTGCCGGAGTGCGCGCGGGACTGACATGGCGCGAGTTCCTACGGGCGCAGGCGCACAGCATGCTCGCCGTCGACTTTCTTCACGGTCGAGACCGTCTCCCTGCGGCGGCTGTACGTTCTCTTCTTCATCGAGCTCGGCAGCCGCCGGGTGCATCTCGCCGGCTGCACGGCCAACCCGAGCGGCGCCTGGGTCACGCAACAGGCCCGTCAGCTCGCTTGGGGATTGGCGGAGCGTTCGACGCCGGCGCGCTTTGTGATCCGCGATCGCGATAGCAAGTTCACGCGTGAGTTCGACACCGTCATCCGAAGCGAAGGGGTCGAGACGGTCCGCACGCCGGTGCGAGCGCCGAAGGCAAACGCGCTTGCCGAGCGCTTTGTCCGCACCGTCCGAGCGGAGTGTCTCGACTGGCTCCTGATCCTCAACCGCCGCCATCTCGAACGGGTGCTCCGCGTCTTCACCGAGCATTACAACGGCCACCGGCCACACCGAGCGCTCAACCTCGCGCCGCCCGACCCACAGCGGCCACTACTCCGGCTCGCGACCTCACCGGCACCAGCACATCTTGAGCGCCGAGATCTACTGGGCGGGCTGATCCACGAATACGGCTTCGCAGCATGAGAACCGGGTTCGCGCACCCCACACGCCCCCGCTTCCCCAGCCACGGCGGATCATGACTCGGCGGCAGCGACGAGTTACGCGAGTCGCGCTTCAGCCGCTGCTCGAGCTCCTCGACCCGCTCCGACAGCGCCGCGAGCTGGGCATCCTGCGCCTCCAGTCGCGCCGACAAACGCCAGCAAGGCGTCGACCACCGGCTCGCGCGCCTGCGCGTAGATCGCCTCCGCCTCCGAGCGCTCCACACCCGCTCATTCGCCACCCCCAAACGGGACCCTGCCGACTGAACGCTTACGTTTTGCCTTTCGGATTGACTTGCACGCGCTCCATTATGCGGTCGGTATGGAGCCCTTTATGGAGCCTTCAGGTCCAGAGCGCCCCTTTGACGAGCCGTGCAGGCCGGGTTAGCGACGCTTTCGACCGTCGTAGCAGTGCAGCCGGCCGAGGGCGAGCACTTGTCACGGCCGCAGGAAGCTCGTATCGTCCAGAAATCGGGTAGCCGAACCCCTGCGGCCGGAGCTCGGAAAGCTAGGTGCAGGAGAAACCTATGGCGGACGAGAGACCGGCCGGCCCGCCGGAGGCGGACCGGAACGAAGGGCTCGGTTCAGGCTACGTTCCCCGGAGCGGCGACGACCACCTCGAGTCCCGGGAGGGCGCCAACTGTCGAGGCCAAGGCGGTGGTCAGAGCGCATGAGCGCGACCTCTGATTCCCACGAGCTCGCGGAGCACTATGAGGTCGTCAGTCGCGGTCTCACGCTCGGGCGTGTGACTCCCGTCATCGGCGCCGGAGCGAACCTCACCGGGCGGCCGGGCGACGCTCAGTTCGCTCCCGGCGGGAAGTACCTTCCGAGTGGTGGCGAGCTGGCGCAGTACCTGGCCGCGTTCTTCGGCTATGAGGGGGAGCCGAACGACCTCCTCCGGGTCTCACAGTACGTCGCCGTTGCAAAGGGCGGCACCGGCCAGCTCTACGACGTGCTGCACGAGCTCTTCGACCACGACTACGAGCCCACGCGGCTACACGCCTTCCTCGCTGCTTTGCCCGCCGCGCTCCGCGCCCAAGGTCAGCCGCAGCGAGGGCCGCCTCTCCTGCTGACCACGAACTACGACGATCTCCTGGAGCGGGCGTTCGACGCCGTCGGAGAGCCGTACGACCTCGTCCACTACGTCGCCGACGGGAAGGACGCCGGGAAGTTCCGACACCGCCCGCAAGCCGGGGCCACGAAGCTGATCGAGGAACCCGAGTCGTATGTCGAGCTCGATCCGAGCAAACGAAGCGTGATCCTCAAGATCCACGGCTTCGTCGATCGCACGCAGGCCGACCCCGAGGATGCGCAGGACAGCTATGTCATCACCGAAGACCACTACATCGACTACCTGACGCGAACGGACCTCGAACGGCTCGTTCCCGTCAAGCTCCTGAAGCGGCTGCGGAAGTGCCACTTCCTCTTCCTGGGCTACAGCCTGCACGACTGGAACCTGCGCGCGATCCTCCACCGGATCTGGGCGGACCGTGAGCGAGAATTCGACTCCTGGTCGGTGCAGATCAATCCCGATCCGCTCGAGGCGAAGTCGTGGGAGCGACGGGAGGTGCGCATCTTCGACATGCACCTCGACGAGTACCTCGACGGCCTGAGTCGAGCCCTCGCCGGAGTCGGAGTGCGCGAGTGACCGCGACTGCTGCGACTGCTGTAGGTGCACCGGCGCGGCCCGCGCCGTTCAAGGGCCTTGTCCCCTACACCGAGGAGGACTCGGCGTTCTTCTTCGGGCGCGAGGACGAGATCGAGGTCGTGATCGCCAACCTCGAGGCCCGCCGGCTGACGCTCTTGTACGGGGAGAGCGGCGCCGGGAAGAGCTCGCTGCTCCGGGCAGGCGTCAGCCACCATCTCCTGGAGACCGCTCACCGCAACCTCGAAGAGATCGGCACCCCCGAGCTCGTGCCGGTCTACTTCGCCTCCTGGCGTGACGACCCGCTCGAAGCGTTGCTCGAGGCGATCGGCGCGGCTGCCTCGTCCATCACAGGCGAAGCGACGGCCGACTCACCGCGATCGCGTCGCCTGGACGAGGCGATCGAGCGCGCATCCGGACAGGCGCGAGCGGACATCCTGGTCGTGCTCGATCAGTTCGAGGAGTACTTCCTCTACCACGAGGTCGAGCGGGGTGAGGGCACGTTCGCCGACGAGCTGCCGCGCGCCGTCAACAACCCCGGCCTGCGCGCGCGCTTCGTGCTCGCGATCCGGGAGGACACGCTCGCCAGGCTCGACCGCTTCAAGCGAGAGATCCCGAGCCTTTTCGGCACGTACCTTCGCGTTCGGCATCTCGACCGGAACGCTGCACGGCAAGCCATCGAGCGGCCGATCGACGAGTACAACAGGCTCGGCTCGGCCGGCGACGAGCACGTCGAGATCGAACCCGGGCTTGTGGAGGCGGTGCTCGACCAGGTCACGGCCGGGCGCGTCGTGCTCGAGCAGGCCGGCTTGGGAGCGGGTAGGAACGACGCGACGGCGGCGGAGGAACGGATCGAGGCGCCGTACCTACAGCTCGTGATGACGCGGCTCTGGTCCGAGGAGATGGGCTCCGGCTCGCGGACCCTGCGCCGTTCGACACTCGACCGGCTCGGCGGGGCCGAGCGGATCGTGAGCACCCACTTGGACGACGCGATGAACGTCCTCTCGCCACAGGAGCGCCATATCGCCGCATCCGTCTTCCGTTACCTCGTGACGCCGAGCGGCACGAAGATCGCCTACACCGCGGCCGATCTCGCCGCCTACGTGTCACTGGCCGAAGAGGAGATCCAACCCGTGCTCACGCGGCTCGCGGGCAGGGAGGTACGCATCCTCCGGCCGGTCTCCGCCGGTCGTGACCAGGACGGTGAGACGCGCTTCGAGATCTTCCACGACGTGCTCGCCGGCGTGGTCCTCGACTGGCGCGCACGCTACCTCAAGGACAGGGAGCTGGTGGACGCAGTTCGATGGGGAGTCGCGCGAGTCGTCCTCGGCTTGATCGGCTTCTTCCTGATCTGCTTCAACATCGGGTTCATCTGGGGCGGGATCGCATCATCGGCGTGGTGGTTTTGTGGGCTGATCTGGTCGGTGCCGGCCTCGGCCATCTGGCTG
>Ga0137366_10000374_pt1 | contig 28255 bp, 21 predicted proteins | sample SagtaG_8_FD_104938 | JGI IMG/M metagenome (GOLD analysis project Ga0137366, IMG submission 104938) | Vadose zone soil microbial communities from Sagehorn Ranch, Mendocino, California, USA - Sage1_L_60_16 metaG | ecosystem: Environmental > Terrestrial > Soil > Vadose zone | place: USA...
GGCACGCGCTCGAGAAGATCGGCGCCGACTGCATCGCGCGCTATCACCGGCTGCGCGGCGACGAAGTCCACTTCCTGATGGGGATGGACGAGCACAGCCAGTCGGTGATTCAGGCGGCCGCCCGCGCCGGCGTGACACCGCAAGCGTGGGTCGACCTGATGGCGGCCACCTTCACCGACTACTGGCAGCGCCTCCACTGCTCGAACGACGACTGGATCCGCACCACGGAGCCGCGGCACGCCCGCGCGGTGGCGGCGCTGCTCGCGCGTATCCAGCAGCACCACCCGGCGGATCTGTTCGAGGCGGAGTACGAGGGGCTGTACTGCACCGGGTGCGAGGAGTTCAAGACGGGTGCGCAGATCGTCGGCGGCCACTGCGTGGAGCATCCCACGCTCGAGCTGATCCCCACCAAGGAGCGGAACCACTTCTTCCGCCTGAGCGCGTACCGCGACGCAGTGCTCGACCGCATCCGCTCGGGCGCGCTGAGCGTGCAGCCCGACATCCGCCGCAACGAGGTGTTACGCCTGCTCGAGGCCGGCCTCCAGGACATCTCGATCTCCCGGCAGCGCCAGCCGTGGGGCATCCCGTTTCCCGGCGACCCGCAGCAGACCGTGTACGTGTGGTTCGACGCGTTGATCAACTACCTCTCGGCCACCGGTTTTCCGGAGGCCGGCTACGATCGCCTGTGGCCCGCCGACTTGCACGTCGTGGGCAAGGGGATCACGCGCTTCCATTGCGTCATCTGGCCGGCGATGCTGCTTGCGGCTGAGCTCCCGCCGCCGCGCACCGTGTGGGCCCACGGCTACGTGCAGTGGTCGGGCGCCAAGATGAGCAAGACCGCCGGCACCACCGTCACCCTCGGCGAGGCGATCGAGCGGTACGGCGCCGATGCGCTGCGCTACTTCCTGCTCCGCGAGGTCGGCTTCGAGAACGACGGCGACTTCACCTGGGAGCGGTTCGACGCGCGCTACACCTCGGAGCTCGCCGACACGATCGGCAACCTCGTGTCACGCGCGCTCACCATGATCGTGAACTACCGCGGCGGCACGGTACCGCGCGACCCCTGCAACTACGACACGCCGCTCGAGGCCGCGGCCCGGGGCGCGCTCACGGCCTACGCGCGGGCCATGGACGCGAACCGCCTGCAGGAGGGCGCCGCCCAGCTCGTGGCGCTCGCGAGCGCGGCGAACCGCTACGTGGAGGAGACGGCGCCGTACAAGCTCGCGAAGCAACCGGACCAGGCGGCCGAGCTCGACTCGGTGCTGGCGAACCTGGCGCGTACCGTCGCCCGGATCGCCGTGCTGGCGCAGCCGTTCCTCCCTGGCACCGCCGCGACCGTGTGGGCGACCGTGGGATCGCCCCTCCCCGCCCCCCTGGAGCGCGTCCGGCTGGGGGAGCTGGACACATTGGATCCGGCAGGGCGGCAGGTCCAGAAGCCGCCCATCCTGTTCCCCAAGCCTCGGTTGCCTCCCGCCTGAATGCCCATCCCGACGTGATGCGGATCACGTTGGATCGTGTTGACGACTTTCCCGGCAAGCCGTACCTTAGAACTTCCACTCGGGGACCGGACCCCACGCCCTAGTCCGGGTTCTCCATTCGGCAGGTCCATGCAGGACCGGCGCACGGTTGTGCCGGAGTCGAGTCGTCTTCAGGTGAGGTCGTCGCGAAGAGATGCGCAAGCAGGCGGAGCGCCGCTGGACCTTGATGGTCGTGCCTCACGGCTCGGGCTCGTCCCGCGCCGTCGAGGTGTCGCAGACGTTCGTCAAGGCACTGGTCGGGATCGGCAGCGTGGTGGCGCTGACGTTCTTGGTGCTGGGCGTCGCCGCGATTTCGCGCGGCGTGAACATCACGCATAGCCGCGCGCTCGAGAACGAAAACCGCCTGCTCGCCGACGAGATCCAGCGGATGCGCGAGCGCATGACGGGGCTGCGCGACACGTTGCATCGGTTCGGGGAGCGCGAGCAGCAGCTGCGGCTCATCGCCGGGCTCACGCCCACCGACACGATGGTCCAGCAGGCGGGGATCGGCGGGCCGGCCGGCGCCTGGTCGGAGCGCGACAGCCTCAAGGCGCTCGGCCCGGGCGGCCAACAGGCGCTCGCCGCTCGGCTCGACGTCGATGCCCTCGCCCGGCGCGCCAACATCCTGGTGCGATCGCTCGACCAGGCCTACGACTCCCTGTCGCATCAGCGCGAACGCCTTGCCGCGACGCCCTCGATCATGCCGACCAAGGGGTGGCTCACGAGCGCGTTCATGGCGATGCGGGTGCATCCGATCCTGCACCTCGCGCGCCCGCACGAGGGGATCGACGTGACGGCCCCGATGGGCGCGGAGATCGAGGCGCCCGCCGCCGGCATCGTCACGGACGTCAAGTGGGAAGAGGGCTACGGCAACATGATCACCCTGGACCACGGCTTCGGGCTGGTGACGCGCTTCGCGCACTGCTCGAAGATTCTGGCGGTGCGGGGCCAGCGCGTGAAGCGGGGGCAGAAGATCGCGCTCGTCGGCTCGACCGGTCTCTCTACGGGACCGCACCTGCACTACGAGGTGTGGGTGAACCGCAAGCCGGTGGACCCGATCAAGTACGTCATGCCCGATGCCATCGTGGACTGATCGCCGGCACACAGACGGTGGTGACGGGGGGCGCAAGGTGCTGCGCCCCCTGCGTCGTTTCTGGCCCCGGCGCACCCTCACGGCAGCTGTCGCGTTGTGTGGTCTCTTGTGTCCTCTTTCCCTTCTGGTCGCCGCGCAGGATGCCCCCACGGTCTCATCGGCGAAGCCGACAACCTACCGGTTGAGTGGTGTCGTGCTCGATTCGGCGCGCGCACCCGTTCTCGAGGCGGAGGTGACGCTGATCGAGGCGGGCGTGGTCCGTCGCCGGGTCGTGACCGACTCGGCGGGACGGTTTGCCCTCGGGGAGTTGACCGCTGGTCCAATCGCCCTTCGCGTGCGCCGCCTCGGTTATCGGCAGCAGACGCTGGACGTGCAGCCGGGTGCCGGCGGTCAGTCCGCGTCCGTTGAGATCATCCTCGCGGTCGTTCCGGCGGAGCTGGAAGGGATCGTAGTCAACACCAGCCCCCCCGAGCGTCTCCGGGAGTTCTACGAACGGAGAGAGCAACGTCATGGCTTCGCCCGGTTTCTGGAATACGCCGAGATCAGCCGGCGCGCTCCGAGGAACCCGAGCGATTTGTTCCGGAGTGTTCCCGGAATCACGATCCGCGCTGCGTCCGGGGGAGGGAACACCATACGCGTCCGGGGCTGCCAGCCGATGGTCTGGGTGGACGGGCAGCGAATTCCCGGCGCGGAACTGGACGAGGTCGTCCAGCCCTCCGACATAGGGGGGATCGAGTTTTACCCGTCGTCCGCCGGGATCCCGGCACAGTACATGGATCCCTCGAACCGGCTGTGCGGGCTCATCCTGGTTTGGACCAGGAGTGAGTAGCACCCGCGCGCGCACCGGAGGTGCGCCGGTTACGGCCGCGTGCCGCAGGTCGCTCCCGGGTAGGTCGGTGCGGCGGTCGGATTCGTATCCCAGTATATCCTGGTCGGGAATGAGTCCGGCCCTTGCCGCGCGATGGCGGCGGCGACGTTGTCCGCGTTCACCGACAACTCCCTGATGGAGTAGCGGTAGCGTCGGGGCACCGTGTTCTGGATCGCGTCCGGTCCGGGGATCACCGTCTCCGGGATGCACGTGCGCCTCCATTCGGCCCACGCCTGCACTCCGTTCGTGTAGAAGGCGATCCATTTCTGCAGCGCGATTTGCCGCAGACCTGGAGTCCCCCCCTTGTAGGCGATCGCGGTGTCAGCCAAGTAGGCGTTGATAGCCGTGGCGTCGGTTACGCCCCATTGGTCCATCGACGCTTGGATTCCTTGCTGATACAACGCGGCCGCACTCCCCGCCGCCCAACCACGTTCGGCCGCCTCAGCCAAAATGAACGAAACCTCGGCGTAGGTCATGACGAACGAGGGGAATGTCGCGCCGGTGCGTGCCCCGCACGTGGGACACCCGTACACGGTCGCGCCGTAGAAGACCGCTCCGGGACGCGAGGAGACATTGAAGTAGGCCGACGCGCCAGACTGGGTAAGCGCGTTGGGCATGCCCAAGTAGCACGGGGGCGTTGCGCAAAGGGGCCCGCCGGAGGCGGTCGTGTCCCACTCCGTCGGCTGCGAGTATACCGGCACGCGCGGATCGTTGCCACGAACCATCGCGTTCATCAGGGTGTTCGATATCCGGTGATCATCCCGCGTCCGGAAGTTGGCCATCCACGGGTTGTCATAGATGCCGTCGCCGGGCCAGGGGAAGCGGGCGTTGTCGGCGTTGGACTGGAATACGCTGCCCGGGGCGGCGAGGGCGGCCTGGATCTGCGCTTGCGCGGTGGCAGGGTCCACGTTCGCCAGGCGCATGGCAAGGCGCGCGCGGAGCGAGTTGGCGAACCGCTGCCATCCCAGGGCGGCGCCACCATAAAACGGGTCCGCTGCTCCAAGCTTCTGGGCGCCGGCGGGCGGGGCCGCCATGGCATTGGTGGCGTCGCCGAGCACCGTGAACAGGTCGGCGTAGATGTCCTTCTGCGCGTCATACTTAGGCGAGAGCACGCCCTTGTCTCCCTGCAGCGCCTCGGAGTATGGGATGTCGCCCCAGACATCGGTGATGTAGCTGAACACGAGGCTGCGCATCACGGCGGCCGGGCCCCACAAGAGGGGTTGGTCATTCGCCTTGCCGACGTCGATCACCGCCTGGAAGTTTTTCAGCTCCTGGGAGTACGCGTTGATGAAGTCACCATCCGTGTCCGCTGGACCAAGGCGGCGGTACGCGTCTTCGTCCGGGTACTGAACTTCCGCAAGGTGCTGCACGGTGAATTCGGGCCCGCGCAGATCCATGGCACCCCCGCCGAGCCAGCGTGTCACCGCCAGGCGCGCGGCGTTGGTGAACACCGGTCCCGGCGGAGCCGAGGTGGGATTGTTGGGATCCTGGTTGATGGTCGTCAGCTGGTTGGTATCGCAGGCACTCACACCCAGCACGAGGAGTGCACCGATGCCGCCAAGTCGGAAGGTGCGATGTCTCATGGTGTCGGCTCCAGTGAAGGGCGTCACGGAACGATCCGAAGGTTGAACCCGACGCTGCGGGGATTCGAGGGGATCATGTACTCCATCCCCTGATCGTTCCTGCTGCTGTAGGCGAATTCCGGGTCGACGTTCGGGATCTTCTTCCACGTCACCAGATTGCGCCCCGTGACCGCGATGCTCACGGCCCGCGCTCCCATGAACCAGGACGCCCACTTGGCAGGCAGGTCGTACGCGACACGCAGCTCGCGGAGCTTCACGTAGCTGCCGTCGTAGATGTACGGCTCTATCAAATGGAATAGGCTCTGGAAATAGTTCTCAGCGGTGACGCTGGTCGTGTTCGGCTGGCAGTTCGGCGGAGCCGGGGGTGCCTGGCAGGTGTTGACGTCGATTCCCTTGACCACGATCCCGGGGGCGTTCCAGTCCGTCTCACGGCCACGGAGGCTACTCCCCATGGTCCCGGCGTAGTCCCCGAGGTAGTTCGTGAGGCTCACGATCTTGCCGCCGCGGCGGACATCCAACAGCACGCTCACCGAGAAGTTGCGGTAGGTCAGCTCGTTCTGCCAACCTCCGGTCCAATTCGCCTGGATGTTGCCCAACACGGAGAAGGGACCGGCGATCGGTAAGCCACCGTCTGTGAGAATGTTGCCCGCCGAATCGCGCGCGAAGGGGTTGCCGCGGATCGTACCGTACGGCTCGCCCTTCCTTGCCTCGATGGTGACATCGCCGAACAGGCCGTTCCCCAGCACGATCGTGCTCACGCCCGGCGCCAGGTCGACGACCTTGCTGCGATTGCGAGCGAAGTTGAGGGTCGACGTCCACCTGATGCCCTCCGGCAGCTGGACAGGAGTCAGGGTGAGCAGCGCTTCGATGCCACGGTTGTTGATTTCACCGGCGTTGATCCACTTCGACGTGAAGCCGCTGGCCGGAGACACCTGGACGTTGAAGATCTGGTCGTGGGTCGACTTATTGTACCAGCTGGCATCGAGCGTCACGCGGTTCTCGAACAACGACAACTCGGCCCCGACCTCGTCGGAGCGCGTGATTTCCGGCTTCAAATTGGCATTGGCCAGCGCGGGATCCAACGCGAACTGCGGTTGACCGCTGAACTTGTTCGCATTGCCGATGTAGACGGGCGCGAGCGAGTAGACCGGGGCGTCGTTGCCGACCCGCGCAATCGCGCCGCGCAGCTTGATGGCGGAAAACACCCGGCTCCGGAGACCCGGCACCGCATCGGTCAGCAGGAGCGACGTGTTGAACGACGGATAGAAGTACGATCGAGCGTTTTGCGGCAGCGTGGACGACCAATCGTTGCGCGCCGTTCCCTCGACCGTCCACCAGTCGAACAGAGTGAAGGCGGCGGAGCCGTAAACGCTGTTCACCCACCGCCGTTCGAGGCGTTGACTGATGGTGGCAGCAATCGCGGCATTGGCGGGGTTGTAGATCCCCGGTACCACGATGCCCGTCGTCTGTTGGCTGTTCGTGTTGTAGTACTCGCGGCGGGCGTTGCCGCCGGCCACCGCATGAACCTGCAGCCAGTCGGTCAGCCGCCGATCGCCAGCGAGCGACAGCGCCGTGTTGTTGTCGCTGCGGTAGTCGTTCACGAAACGGAAGCCACCGGCGTATGCCGCGTTCACAAACGCGAGGCCCCCACGCGCGTAGTCCTCCTCGATCCCGAGCCGGTAGAAGTCGGATCCGGTGAGTAGCGTGGCATTCACGCCCTCCGCGATCTTGTAGTGCGCCGCGAGCGACCCGATGACCCGATCGCGCCGGTCGACGACCGGGTTTTGGTCCTGCAGCCAGAAGGGATTGTTGTGGTAGTTGTAGTTCCAGTTGAACTCGCGGGTGGCGGGTCCACCGTTCGTCGCTCCGCTCTTGCCCTGATAGTCCGCGAGCGCGTGAATGTCCACCTGCCGACCCAACCAGATGTAATTCTCCAGCGGGTTACGGCCCCAGTAGCCGGTTCCGGGGCGATTGTGCCCGGTGTTGTACGTGTACTGCACCGAACCCTCGGCGGTCAACCGGTCGGAGGCGTGGAACGTGCCGGTGAGAGCCGCCGTACGACGCCGGAAGTCGTTGCTGGGAAAGATCCCGTTCACGTTGTCTCCGCCGAGCGAGACCCGGCCGAACGCGCGGTCGGTCCCGCCGCTCACCGCCACGGTGCTGGTCACGGTGAAGCCGGTCCGGAAGAACGCTTCCATGTTATCCGGATGGGAGATCCAAGGTGTCGGCGTGCATCCCGGTGTCCCGGCACCCGGGCTCGTGAACTGGCAGATCGTGCGGCCGGGGACGTCGAGCTTCGGTCCCCAGCTCTGGTCGGCGCCGTCATTGACGCCGGCGCCGGAGCCGTTTCTCCACGAGAACGCCCCGCCCGCCCCCTGACCGTACTGGTTCTGCCAGTCGGGGAGAATAGACGGGCGCTCCCACGTCAGGGTCGTGTTCAGCTCGGTGCGCATCCGGCCGCCGCTGCCCTTCCGGGTCGTGATCACGATCACGCCGTTCGCGGCGCGTGAACCGTACAGGGCGGCGGCGTTCGGGCCCTTGAGCACGGTCCAGGTCTCTACGTCGTCGGGATTGAGGTCGCTCAGCACGTTGCCGTAATCGAACCCGGTGGAATTGATGTTGACCGCCGTATTTTGACCGCCGCGATCACCGCCGCGATCCGCGTCCGACACGGGAACACCGTCGACGATGAAGAGCGGCTGGTTGTTCTGAGTTATGGAGTTCTGGCCCCGGATCACGACGTTGACCGAGCCACCCTGTGTGCCCGACCCCGTGATTTGGACACCAGGCACCTTCCCCTGGGCCTGCTGGGCGACGTTCTGTGCGCGCGTGGCGTTGAGCTCTGCTGCGTTGAGCTGCTGAGCCGCGGTGCCCAGCGTGCTCTTCTCCCTCTCCCCCCCGAGGCCCGTGATGATAATCGCAGTGAGCTCAACGGCCGTGGCGTCGAGCGCGAAGTCCTGCCGCATCGACCCGCCGGTGAGATTGACCTGAGCGGAGCGTGTTACATATCCGATGCGGCGAGCGGTCAGCGTCACCTCGCCAGTGACGCTCGCCGGCACCGTGAACCGATACATGCCGTCGGCGTCGGCCGTGGCGCCCACGCGGAGAGTGGGAATCCTCACTGTCGCACCGGCGAGCGGTGCTCCTCCAACCGCGGCGGTCACCTTCCCAGTCACGGTCGTCGCCTCCTGCGCAGACGCGACGGCGGGGAGCAGGCCGAGCAGCACGAGCCCGCTATTGAGGACGGAACGAACGACGGACCGATCGGTTGTCATGGACATCCCCCTTGATCACCGCCTCCACTGGTTTCGGCCGCCGTCACGTCGTTCCCCGGGGCGAGGGTTGCACGAGCAGGGGGAACACCGGCGGACGACACACGACCGCCCGCATCTGCGCCCGGCCCGGCCGGGAGCTGAAGCGAGAAAAGCTCGAGCGTGACGCACATCGCGATACCCGACTCCGGTACCGGACTTGACAACGCACAGTGATGGTCAGCTGAGTTTTGACGCGCGTGACGCCCGACGGCAGGGCGAGCGAGCACACGCGTGCGACGGCAAAGGGGAAAGCGGGCAGGCCCTGTGCCATCGCGACGGTCGCGGGCGGGCCGCACAACGGCACATACTGCACACCGGAGCACCGGCCGGAACCGCTCACTACGGCAACGGTTTGGCCTTTTCCTGTTGCGGCGCCGCAACACGCCGCCTGACCGTCGCAGGTGCGGTCGCCAACCCGCGCTCCGCCGGCTACTCTTGACCTGCCATGACAGGGCCTCCGCTTCGTCACGTCGTCGCCGGACTGACCGCGCTCTCCGCCCTCGCGGCGTGCAAAGAGCCGGAATCCCCCCCGAACGTGGGCTCCGGCCAGATCGCCTTCGCGAGCGACCGGCTCGGCCAGTTCGACATCTACATGATGAACGCCAACGGTACTGGCATCCAGAGGCTCACTGATCACCTGGCGTTCGACTTCTGGCCCTCCTGGTCCCCGGACGGGACCCGTATCGCCTTCACGTCCGATCGGGACTCGCAGACCGGCTCCGTCAACCTCGAGCTCTACGTGATGAACGCGGACGGCACGGAGGTGGCGCGTGTGACCTCCGACACGGCGCGGGACGATGAGCCGGCCTGGAGCCCCGACGGGACGCGCCTCGCCTTCCGCAGCAACCGCGACCGCAACGACGAGATCTACGTGGTGAACGTGGACGGCAGCGGACTGGCACGACTGACAACGGATGCCGCGAGCGACGTCCAGCCGGCCTGGGCGCCGGACGGAAGCAAGATCGCATTCGTGACCACCCGCGACGGCAATCCCGAGATCTACGTGATGAACGCGGATGGCACGGGCGTGGTGAACCTGAGCCAGAACCCCGCCTCCGACCTGGGTCCGGCGTGGTCGCCGGACGGAACCAAGCTCGCCTTCCACTCAAACCGTGATGGTCCCTTCGCGATCTACGTCATGAACGCGGACGGCTCAGGCGTCGTACGGCTCACCAACCTCAGCGCGCCGAGCGAGCTTGCCTCTTGGTCCCCAGACGGCTCGCGCATCGCCTTCGACAGCGATGCCGACATCTACGTCATGCGCGCGGATGGCACGGGCATAGCACGCGTGACACGCACCGACCCGGCCGAGTACGCGCCACGCTGGCGCCCCTGAGCCGCGTGTGTTCGATTTTGCGGGAGGACCAATGCGCGGTACGGTAACGCTGTCGATCGTTGTACTCTCGGGCTGCGCGTCGTCCGGTAGCGCGCGCGGGACCCCGACCTCGGACGAAACCGTCCGGATCGTCGGAGCGCGTGAAACGATCGAGCTGAGGACGTCGGCAACCCTGACCGCGAGCCTCGACACCGTCCTCGCGCCGGTGGACCAGGTGTGGCGCGCGCTACCGGCGGCATACGAGGCGCTCGCGATCCCCGTCACCGACCTCGATTCCGCGACCCATGTCATCGCCAACTCAGGGATCACAGTGCGGCGCCAACTCGGCAAGGTACCTCTCACCCGGTACCTCGACTGCGGGGACTCGCAGGGCGCCCCGAGCGCCGAAACGTACGAGATACACCTCTCAGTACTCACTCGCGTGCAGCCAGCTGCCGCAGGAACCAGTATCGTGGCCACGACTGTTCAGGCGACCGGACGCCCGGTGACCTTGTCCGGGACCTACATCCGGTGTTCGTCCACGCGTCAACTCGAATCCCGGCTCGTCAACGCGCTCAGGGCGCAGTGACTGCGGTGAAGTGCGGCGAGAGAAAAGCCGCCACTCGAAACGAGGTGGCGGCCTCTCCGCTGTTCGTTAGGCCTCCCTAGGGCCTCTTATCCACCAGATACATGACGGCTGGCATCGTGTAGTCCGCTGTCGACGGCGTATAGATCCGATACACCGGTGTTCCCGTCGCCGGAGAAGCGGGTGCGCCGGCGATGCGTGACCTGAAACGGAACCGGGTCGTGGCAATCGCATTCGTCGCTTTGCACTTTGTCGACGTGTCCCCCGCGTTGACGGGAACGCAGGGGGACAGGGAATCGGCCACCGCTACCACCACCTGCCACACGTTGTACTCCGGTTCGGCAGCGCCCGACATCAAGACGATGTCGCCGGCCACGACTCCCGTGGATCCTTTCGTCCCCGTCCCGCCGATCAAAGTATCGGGGCGGTTCCTCAGAATCGTGTCCCGGGGGGGCGTTCCCATTTGCACGACCGTGTCCGGGCGATTGACCCGCATCACGACGGATCCGCTCTGTACCGTGACGGTATCGTTGCTACGCGATACACGCCGCGTCGCCTCCGCGGCGCTCGTGTCCGTGGCCCTAGCCGTCGGCCGACCACCCTGGGGTGCCGCGCTCCCGACCACCGAGCGGGCGACGATCACGCCGGTCAGGACCGATCCCGCGGCAGAGGTCCCCGCTACCGGCGCTGCCCCCGGAATGCCGAGCGGCACGAGCGAGAGCAGGAATGGGGGACCGGTCGAGCCGGTCGCCGTCAGTGCCAGCTGATAACGACCGGTGTCGAGCACGATGTACGGCGACGGGGCAAGATATGCCAGGTTCCCGGCGTCCGGTGCGCCGCCGAGCGGTGCGTTCCCCACCCGTAGGAACGCGTCGGGCAGAACCGCGGTGTCCGCCAGCGCTGGGAAAGCGCCCGCGAGTGAGGGTGCCAGGTTGAGGAACCGGATGGCGATCTTGCCCGCGGGCACCGTAGCGGGGGGGGCGTCCAACGCGATCAAGGCGACCGCGTGCGGTGTGTGTCCGGTGCGAGCAAAGCCGTGAAGGACGAAGCTGTAGTCTTCGTTCGCTGCGAAGCTGAACGTCGTATCGAGCAGCACATGCTGCGCAATCACGGGATCCGAGCTCGAGTTGAACACGCGGATTTGACGAGTCCCGGCTTCGACCGCCTGATACGGCGGGGACGTCTGGAGCCCGGCCCCGGTCGGGGAGCCGCCGGTCCGGAACGTCGCTCCGAACGTCGCGGGCGCATCGCCCACGATGTCGATGACGCGGATGTCTAGCCCGCCCGTGTCTGAAACGGTGTTCACGTAGCGCAGGCCCGCCAGCGGGCCAGGTAGGGTCACCCCCCCTGCACCGCTCTCATTACAGCCGACCGTCGACCCTGCCAGCAGGCAGCCCCACATAACCCGGCACACATTCCTTGGAATCATAGAACGCTCACGCATCGGAAGGTTCACTGATCGCTTCCCCCGCCGCCGCCCTTGGAGTCCCCGCTCTCGCCACCGATGCCGATCAAGTCGGCGCCGGCGACCAGGCCCACCACGGCCCCGAGCACGCCGGCCAGCGCGAACGCGGTCCGCCCTCCCGAGAAGCGCTTCTCGCGCACCCGCTGCACGTAGTTCTCGCGGAAACTGACCGTGTCTCCGCTCCACTTGGTCCGCGTGCCATGGAGCCCGAACACCTCGGATACCCGAATCACGTACTGCCCATCCCCGGTGCCGACGAGCGCACCTTCCACGCGGGCCACTTCGGGCCCCACACTCGTGATCAGCGCGGCACGGCCCGAGTCGTTCAAGTCGACGGCCAGGAGCGTGCCCGGGTTGGGCTCGACGACGGTCACGGGGCGGTAGACATAGCACGCGCCGAGCAGCGGGGCGGCTGCGAGCGCGAGCCGGCCCCTCCGTCGTCCCAGCAAGCACGTCAGCACGCCGCGCATTTACAGCCCGTAGGTGCTGGCCGCTGCGCCGGGGAGCGTCCCCTTGGCGACGTCCGGCATATTGTAGAAGCGCGACGTCGTGGACCGCGCGTCCATTTCCTGCCACGGCACGGGCCAGTGTAGCGCGGTGCCCTGCGGCAGGTCGCCCCACCCCCGGCTGTCGAAGTACCAGGAGCCGTAGCCGATATAGGCCGTCTCCATGCGCTTTTCCCACTTCAACGCCTCGAAGATGTTGCCGCACGCGGAGGAGGTGAAGGCGGGCCCTTGCGGCACGCGCGGCACGCACGCGTTCCCGCCCGGAACCGGCGTCGTCAGGTCGGTGATGCCTGCCAGGGAAGGCAGGTTCCCCTTCGCCACGCGCGAATAATCGATCAGCGGCACCGCCTGCGCGACCTGGTTGGTACGCACGTAACCTTCCGCCGCCAGCAGCTTCATCTCGGCCAGTGTCATCACCGGGTAGTTGCCGACCCGTTGGGAGTTGAAGAACGCCTGGAAACGGTAGTAATCGTAATACGAGAACGCCAGCGAGAAGCCCGCGATGTCCTGCGCACCGGGCCGGTTGCGGAAGTACAGGCCCGCGGTCGGGACAGCCGGGGAGTTGGTCTGCTGGTCCGCCCGGGTGGTCCCCTGCGGGAAGCGCCGGTCCGGCGTCATCACAAGGAACGGTGCACGGTTGGCGACCGCCGTCGCGAGCCAAGCGTCGAAGCCGCCCGACGTATCCGCGAATCCGACCATGAACTGCCACATCTGGTGCCAGCTCTGGAATAGGTAATGCTGAGCGACCCATATCACGTCCCAGCCGGCTCCCGGGTCCATGGCGACGTTCAGGTCGGCGGTGATCCCGTTCGTGGCATCGGCGATGACGTTGTTCCAGTCCACTGCAGCGCGTTCGGCGGGAGTGCGGGCCGCGGCTGCCCGCATTCTCGCCCGATACGACCGGATGATCCGGATGAGGCCGGCGGCATCGGGGGCGTTTCCCTTGATCCAGGTGTTCGGCAAGCTTCCGAAAACGGCAGTGTTGGCGTTGATCGTGGCCTCGGCCGAATCGAGCCACGCCAGCGCCGTGGAGTCGACGGTGCTGTAGCCGCTCAACGGGGGAATGGCTTCGGGGTCGTCCGTGGGAGCGACAATCGCGGCCGAATCGTAGATCATCCCCAGGTGGCCGAGCGAGAGCCCGAGCATGAACTGCCCGAACGCCTTGGCGCGCGCGTCCTGCGCCGCGCTCCCGAGCGAGAACCCGGATGCCGCGAGCCGCCGCAAGCCGTCCGATGCCGAGCGCGCGGTGACCGAGAGGCGCTGGAAATCGCGCAGGTTGCCGGCTTGCGCCGGGTTGCCGCGGCCGTTGGGGATATGCGGGTTACCACGCGGGATGGCGCCGCGCGGGCCCATCTCGAAGTTGGCGTTTCCCGAATAGCTCTCCATCCCGCTCGTGAGCAGTTGTGGCTGGAGGCCGTCGTTCGAGCCGCCGATCACCGCGTTGTTGAAGTTCTGATACAACTGCCCGATCAGGGCCTCGACGTCGCCCGGCGTGCGCAGCAGCCGGTCACGGTCGGGGTTGTTCAGATTCGAGACGTTCAGCGGCTCCTTACACGCGACGACGGCGCTGACGCCGAACGCGACGACCAGGATCACACGTTGCAGACTTTGCATCGCTCTCCCTCCGACAGGGGAGGCACGGCCCATCGCGGGAATGCGGCGGCACCGCGCGGTGGGCCGGCCTGCGCCTAGAAACGGGTCGTGACCGCCAGCGAAACGGTCCTGAGATTCGGGAACGTGAAGGCGTCGACCGCGTTAATCGCGGCCGCACCGGCGTTGTTGGCGCCCCCGGTGCCGCCCAGGCCCTGGATGTCACCGATCCCTACCTCCGGATCGAACCCCCGGTAGCCGGTGATCGTGAAGAGGTTACGGCCCAGCAGGGTCACATCCCAGTCGCCCACGCCGCCCACGGGTCCCAGATGATACGAGACCGAGGCCTCGCGCAGCTTGGCGTAGCTCGCGTCCTCGACGAAGCGGCTGTTCGGGGCCAGCTGGTCGTAGAACCCGCCGAGGCCCTGAAGGGAGCTTGGGGGTGCCGCCCGGTAGTAGTAACCGATCGGCTTCGCGGTCGCGACGCTCTTGCCACGCTGGTCCTGGTCCCGGTTGTTGAAGTCCAAGTACGACCAGTGCCGCCCCTCGTTCCAGACGTCCTGGCCGATCGACGCATCGAGCAGGGCGTACACCGAGAGCCGGTTCCAGCGGAAATCCTGGGAGACCGAGTAGCGGAAGTTCGGGAGCCCGTGGCCGAGCGGGAACTGGTCGTTCCCCGTGGCATCCCGCTTCACGATCAGCATGCCCCAGTTGACGTCCTGTCGAAAGTCCGTCGTGGCTCCCGGGAGGGAGGTCTGCCACAGGTTTTTCGTAATACCGTCGCGCCACGAGTTTCCGGGGCCGACGTACACGATGTACCCGTCGTCGTTTCGCTGGAACGTCTTGGTCGGATCGCCGCCGGCGTAGTTCACGTTCTGCACGCAGGCGCTGACGTACGCGCCCGGCAGTTCACTGCACTCGGTCATGAACTTGCGGCCGTAGAACGTCCCGAACTGCTCCCCGATCGAGCAACCCTCCTGGATGCGAAACATCGAGGTCGTTCCCTGAAGCGGGGTACCGGCGTTGAATGGCAACACGTTCAACTGCGAGATGCAGGTGCGCGTGTGCTCGTAGGTGCCCCGCATCGACCACGAGACGTCTCGGCTCTGGATGATCGGGATGTTGATCGACAGCTCCCACGTCTTGTTATCGAGCGTTCCGGCGTTCTGCCACTGCCGCTCGAATCCGGTGGCGGCGGGGAGCGGGACGGGAAGGATCTGGTCCTTGGTCTGCGAGAACGAGTAGTTGACGGTCAGGCCGATGCGACGGAACAGCTGCATGTCGACGCCCGCTTCGGTCTCCGTAGTCGTCTCGGGCCGTAGGTCGCGATTGCCGAGCGTCGACGGCGTGAGCACGCCGCCCGCCCCGAGCGTATACGTCTCGTATTGGGCCGTGTAGTTCGGCCGCCCGCCGGCCGTGCCGCGCGACACCCGCAGCTTGAACTCGTCGATCTGGTCCTTCAACGGCCAGATCGGCTCCTGGGCCATGCGCCACGCCAGCGACCCACGGTAGTACGTCGCCCAGCGATTGTCGGACCCGAACAGCGAGCTGCCGTCGCGCCGCACCAGGCCGTCCGCGATGTAGCGCTCCTTGTACTCGAGGCCCACCCCCGTGCCCACGCCCATCAGCCGCTGTGACGTGTTGCTCGACGTGTAGCAGCCCGCAGCGAACCCACCGCACTGCGTTGCGTTGAAGGCGTTATCCACGCCGCCCGCGGCCAGCGAGAAGCCCGCGATCCGGCGATAGCGCGTATCTTCACGCTGGAACAGATAGTTGAGATTCACGTGACTCAGCAGGTCGGGCGCCAGCGTGCGTCGCACCACCGCATTGACACTCGAGTTGAAGGCGTTGAAGCCCGAGGCCCCTGTGAGGATGGCCCCGGGAGAGCTGGTCTGCCCAGCCGCGAATGACGCTGTGGTCGCGCGGTAACCCTTGTCGCGGAACTGCGCGAACGTCGCCGAGCCGTAGTCGTAGCTGAAATTTCCCTCGACATCGAACCAGTCGGCCGGTGTGTACTTGAGCCTCAGGCCACCCAGGAAGCGATCATTGACGTCCTCCCGCTGGGTGTTCTGGAGCGACTGCAGCGGGTTCTCATTCTGCGCGCCGCCGTTCATCAGGTTGGTGCGCACGTACAACCGCCCCAGCGCGTCGCGCGCGCTGACGTTGGCGCTCGCCGGTTGGCGTGTCAGGCGGAAGAATGCCGCCCCGCCGCCATCCTGGTCGAATCCGTCCGATGTAGCCCGGCTGTAATAGGTGCGGAGCGAGACGGACAACCGGTCCGTGATCTGCTGGTCGGCGTTGACCCGGCCCGACATGCGCCGGTAGCCCTCGAGGTACCGGATCGAGCCGCCTTCCTGCTGGAACGAACCGCTGGCGTACACGTTCGTGTTGCCGCTGCGGACCGTCATGTCGACGTTTTGCTGGGTGTAGACCCGCGGAGCGACGACGTCCTTCACCGGGTCGTACGTGCGGCCCGGCCACAACTTCGCCTGAAACGCCTGTCGCAGCACTGCGCCGCTGAGCCCGGCGCCGGGGTCGGTCGGGATCGGTGCCGGCGTGAGCGCGAAGTTGCCCGGCGCATCGTTGATCCGGGCCAGCTCGGTGTTCCAGTCGAACGTCCGGGCGCAGAGCGGCTGCCCGGTCACGGCCTCGCAGAACCGCGTGTCCGACTGGTCCATGACGAGCGCATGATTCTGGGCGAGTCCGATGCTCCGCTCGATGTCGGAAGCGCCCGCCTCCGAGCGGAAGCGGAAGCTGACGCCGCTCGGGGCGTTACGGCCGGACTTCGTGGTAATCTGGACGACCCCGTTGCCGGCGCGCGCGCCGTACAGCGACGACGCCGCGGCACCGCGGACCACTTCGATGCGCTCGATGTCCAGCGAGTTCAAGTCCGTCACGCCACCGCTGCTCGACTCGGTGGGACCATTCGCGAGTACCACACCGTCCACGATGTAGAGGGGACCCTGGGTCCGCCCGACCGAATTGATCGACTTGGGACCGCGCAGCAGTACTGACGCGTTCGCCCCCGGCCGTCCGGTGGCCGTCACGATGTTCGCCCCGGGAACTTTCCCCCTGAGCTCCGCGATCGGATTCACCGCGGGCACCAGGAGCTGCGAGTTGTCGATTGCGGTCACGGAGAACGGGGTCTTTGCCTGCGTGGTGGCGTCGAGCACCCCGGTGACGACGACGCTCTCGAGCAGGTTCACGTCGAGCGCCAGTCGAAAGTCGACGGTCTGCTCGCGCGCCTCCAGGGCCAGCGGCCGCGTGCTGGGTCGATATCCAAAGGCGCGGACGCGTAGCGTCACTTCCTGGCCGTGCACCCGGCTCGCCGGCACCACAAGGCTGTAGCGTCCCTCGGCGCTCGAGAGCACACCCACGTTGAGCTGTGCGATGTCGATGCTCGCCGGGTATACCGGCCGGCCGTCCTCCGCCGTGACGGTGCCCGAGATCACCGCGTTCTGCGCCCGCGCCTCACCAGCGACAGCAAGCACCAGGGAGGCGAGCAGAGCCACACCAAACCAATGCCGACGATGTGAGTGGGTCATACGCGAATCCCTCGTGTGAGCGATGACATCCTGGGGGGCGAGAGAAAAAAGCGGCCGCGCCCGCGCGGGGACGCGGCCGTCGAGAGAGACGGGGAGTTGGTCTGCAGTCGCAGAGGGCACAGCTCGAGCGTGACGGTCATGAGCGCTCGGACGGTAGCTGGTATGACTCTCTTACTGCAGGAAATACGCCGCAGGTCGGCATCCGTCAAGAGCTCCGTCAGGCTGGGGCCGGCGCGGGATTACGGTCCTCCGGAGGGGGACACCCAGGGCTGACACATAGCTGCAACACGACCGTGCCGCTTCGGCCACAATGTGGCCTCACGCTCATGGGCCCATGCGGCTCCACAGCAGGATGACGCCGCAGCGCAGCTCGGGCTTGCGGTACTGTACCGGGGCTTCCGAGGCGGTACGGTACACCTCGACGCCGTAGATGCCCTGCACCTGGAAATCGCTCCCCACCGAGAACGACGCCGGAAACCCGTCTAGGTAGTACTCCGGGCGGCACCCCCGCGTAGAACGCGCCATCAGAATGACGCAGGAGCCTTGGCGGCAGGTGGTCTGCACCCCGGGGACACCGCGTATCAAGTCGCTCAGCGTCACGGCGTGGCGCCGCTCGATCTCTTCCTGGGTGAAGAAGAATCCCATGCCCCGCAGGCGCCGCCGCTCGAACTCCGCCAGCGAGCCGTGTGCCTCCACGACCACCCCGGTTAGTTCGTAGCTCAGTACGTCCAGCTCGAACTCATGCTGCTGTTCGCCTGGGCCGAGCCTGAGCAACCACACGCCCTTCGCATACCCAATCGCGCGTACCTCGAAGCGGTGGTCCCCAGGCGCGAGCCCGCCGTAGCGAAACCGCCCCGCCGAGTCAGAGATCGCCGCGGCCCCAGTCCCCACGAGCACCACCCTGGCCCCTTGAACGGCGTCACGGGTTTCCCGGTTGACAACACGGCCGGTGAGATTGGCCGTCACCGCTTGAGCTGCGGCCCAGGCGGGAACCCCGAGCGTCGCCGCAAGGCTCAGGGCGAACGCGAACGTCGAATGGAGCATCGCAGTCCCCCCACGCACGAATGTACGGGTCTCGGGAGACGTCGGTAAGGAGCCAGCCGGAGTTAAGCCACTTTCCGCACGCGGATCCGAGCTAACTGGCTGCCCGCGCCGCCTCGGGACATATTAGCACTCGCCGCTGCTCCAGAGCGAACCTGCACTCGGGAGGAACGCATGGTCATCGGGAGTCGAAGCACGGTACTCGCGACAGCGCTAATGCTTGTCGGTGCCGTTCGGGTTGGAGCCCAGGATAAGGCAGTGCACGTGTTCACCTACGGCGGAGGATACAGCGCGCTGAAGAACCTCGACGACATCGGCGCAGAGTTGAAAACTGGGCTCACGTTGGGCGGTGGCATCGGCTACGAGATCGACAAATATCTGGAGCTACGCGCGTCGCTCACGGGCGCGCAGAGCCAGCTCCTGGACAACGGCGCCATGACGGGCGTGTACTTGAACAGATACTACCTCGCCGCGGACTTGAAGGCCCGCTATCGCTTCGCAAATGGATTCACGCCTTATGGACTCGTCGGTACCGGAGCGGTGCTGCTCCACGAGAAGGGCACCACGGGCGCCGACAAACGACAGGGGTTCGCCCACTTGGGCCTCGGAATCGGCCATGCCGTCGGGAAGTCCGGGTTCACCATTTTTGCTCAAGGCGACGGCTTCTTTTATTCCCTGAGCGGAATGACGAGTCCATCGTTCACACCTTTCAGCAAGGTGCAGACCGACGTAGGTTGGAGCGTCGGCGCGTCGTACAGGTTCGCGCTGTAGGCGTGGGGCCCATGGCGCGAGGCGCCGCAACTGCTGGGATCACTTCGAGAAATCCACCTTGGGCGCCTGGGCCGCCCCCGGCGTCTCCAGCTGGAAGTACGGCCGCGGCCCCTTCCCCAGAACCTTCGCCGTCAGCACCTGCGGGAAACGCCGGATGTAGGCGTTGTAGCGGTTCACCGTTTCGTTGTAGTCCTGCCGCGCAACGGCGATGCGGTTCTCCGTCCCCTCGAGCTGGTCCTGCAACGCGCGGAAGTTCTCGTTGGACTTGAGCTGCGGGTAGCTCTCGGCGATGGCGAGCAGGCGACCAAGCGGGGCCGTGAGCTGGGCGTTCGCCTGCGCCATCTGCTGCAGGTCGCCGCTCTGGACCGCCCCGGCGAGCTTGGCTCGAGCCTCCGCGACCTCGGTGAACACCGTCTGCTCCTGCTTCGCATACGCCTTGACCGTCTCGACCAGGTTGGGGATGAGATCGGCGCGGCGCTGCAGCTGCACCTTGATCTGCGATGCCGCGGCGTTCACCTGCTCGTCGTACGTCTGAATCGTGTTGTAGCCGCAACCGGCCGCGAACAGCACCATGAGGACCGCGGCGAATGCCCGGACAGCTTTCGTCGTCACGAACGGATCACTCCTGTGAAAGTGAATAACCAATGTCGCCGCCCGCTCTACGTCAAACGGTTCACATAATCCGCCGTCCGCGCCACCGCATCAAGATACGCCGCGCCGTGCGGATCGCCCTTCCTGAGCCGCGGGAGTGGACCGCCCAGCGCGTGCAGTACCAACGGTGCGAGCCCATCGGCCGGGAACCCGATCAGCGCCGCCGCGCTCCGCACCAGCTCGGCGGGCGACGCGGGCGCGGGCCGGCCGGCGAAGCGCAGCACCGCGCGCAGCATGGTGAAAAAGCCGCCGGTGCTCCGGACGATGACCTGCACGAGCTGTTTCGGGTCCTCCTGGAGCGCTGCATATGCCTGGCGCAGGCGCACCAGCTTGCCCATCAGCTCGTGCTCGAGCTGGCGCCGCAGATGGCCGCGGTCCACTTCGATGCCCGGCCACGGGTCGCGGCCGGCGAGCAAGCGGTGCGCCTCGCGTATGTCCGCGTATTCGATCGGGAAGGCGTCCGCCGACTCGCGCCACTCCCGCTCCGTGAGGATGAGCGGCGCGGGCTGGCCCGCGCGGGTCCAATGGCGCACCGCCGGAGCGAGCGCCGCGAACAGCGCGTCGTCCACGACGTCACAGATGAGCAGCGTGTTCACGTCGGAGCGGTCCGGGACGTGTGTCCCGCGTGCCCAGGATCCGTAGAGCAGCAAGGCCACGAGGCGCTCGCCCAGCGCACGGGCAACCTCCGCGGCAAATTGCTCGAGCGTCGGTTTCCCCGCCATGAGTCCTCACCCCCCTCTCCCCCTCTCCCTGCGGGAGAGGGGGGACGACACGTCCGTTTTCGTTCCCCCTCTCCGGAACGGAGAGGGGGACAGGGGGTGAGGACTAGACCCGCCCTCCCGCACCGCCGCCGGAGCATCCGCCCCCCCCGCCACACCCGCCGAAGCCCCCGCCCCCGCCCCCACCACCCCAGCCGCCGCCCCAACCACCCCCCGAGCCGCCCCAGCCGCTCCGCCTGCCACCCAGGCCGCCGAGCCAGAAGGGCAGCAGGAAAATGCGCCCGCGGCTGAACACGATTAATAACACCAGGGCGAGGATCAGCCACTTGATCGGGAGCTCGGGCGCACCACCCTCGCCGGCGTCCGGCGGGGACGCGCCGGAGAGGGTGATGCCGAACTCCTGCGCGAACGCCTGCGCCACTAGGTCGACCCCGAGGGCGAGGCCCGCGCCGTAGTCCTGGCGGGCCAGGTACGGCGTCATGGCGTCGCGAATCCGGCCCACCCGGGCATCCGTGAGAAACCCCTCGGCGCCGCGACCGGTGGCAATGAAGATCTGACCCGTGCCCGGGCGGCGATTCTTCTGAGGAACGAGCAGCACCACGACGCCGAGGTTTTTTGTCGGATCGCCCGCTTCCCCTTTGGCGCCCACACCCCACTGGCGGCCGATCTGGAGCGCGACGTCTGCCGCGGGCCGGTCGTCGATGTCGGGCAGGGTCACGACGGCGATCTCGCCACGCGCCTTCTCGCGCACCTCGGTGATCACGCCACTCATGTGGGCGACCGACGCGGGGTCGAGCACACCCGCGAAGTCGTTCACGTAGCCGCGGGGGGGCGGGACGGCGATCTGCAACAGGGCGCAACACAAGGTGACGAGCATGGCCGGCTGGAATCTTACGTGATCTGGGCCCCGTTTGCTTCGCCCGCTTGGCGAACTGCTTGACAGCACTCCCTCGGGGAAGACATGATGTTTGCAGGAGGTCCACATGCGCGTGCTGTTGCGCACTTGGCCGGCGTTGATGCCGCTGCTCTGGCTCTGCGCGGCGTGTCTCCATCCCCACGGCACGTCCCAGCCGGTGGGGGATGCCGGTGATCGCATCCTCATCACGGAAGAACGGATCGCGCGCTCGGGGGCCCTCAATGCCTGGGAGGTCCTGAAGCGCCTCGCGCCGCAGTTCCGTTATGGCGAGAAACGGGACGGCCGTCCGACGAGCCTGGAGCGGCGCGGCCGCTCGAGCATCCTGCTCGACGACGCACCCCGCGTGTTCGTGGACGGTGCGGATGTCGTAGACTTCCGCTCGCTCACGCAGATTCCCGCCAGCACGATCCTTTCGATCGAGATCCTGGGCGGTATCGAGGGGACGACCTACTACGGCTCGAATGCGGTGAGCGGCGTCATCCTGATACGGACCAAGAACGGCTCCTGAGCCTCGGGCGCCTTGCAGGACCCGGGCTCAGGGCAGGCGGTCGAGGCACTGCTGGAACTTGGGGTTGTTCAGCTCGTCGATCGGCACCGGGTAGTTGACGGCGGTCCCGTACTGCAGCCCGCTCTTGAAGTACGGGCCCGTGGGGAACACTTGATTGTCGGGACGGGCGTACTGCCGTTCCAGCCGCCGCAGGTCGCTCAAGCGATGGCTCGTGAGCCAGAGCCAGCGCGCGCGCTCCGAGAACAGCATGTCGGTGGCGGCCGCGGGCCCGGCAGGAGCCGCGAGCGGCGTCAACGCTGGAATGGGGGCGCCGGCGTTGAGGAAGTAGCTTGGCGGCGACGCGCGCAACGCGTTCAGCAGCGTCAACATTCCGGCCGTGTCGCCGCGCTGCAGGGCGGCTTCCGCGCTGATGAGCCGCGCTTCGGCCCCCGTGACGAGCGTGACCGAGGCCTTCTCGTCCATGTAGCGGCTTTGATTGTACTGCGGGGTCACGTTGTCGAATCCGGTTTCCGGTTTCGGTCCCGTGCTGGTGGTGAGGACTCGGCGGAACACGGGTGTTCGCGGATCCGCCACGGTGCGCCAGGGCAACCCCACTAGACCCTCCGCTGAGTCAGGGACGCCATAGCGCTTGAACTTGAACATGCCGTTGTAAACGCCGTTGTTTTGCCGCGTCGTGTTCAGGTCGTGCTGGATGAGATAGTTGAACGTCGCCGTCACGTTGGCCACGGCGGCGTCCGCTGCGCCGAGCGAGTCCCTACTCAAATCCATGAGCGCCCGCGCTTTGCCGACGCTCCCAAAGTCCATCCACCGCTTCCGCGTGGCCACTTTCGGCGCGCGAATCCTTGCGCTATCCCCGCTGGTATCCAGCGCCGCCGCGGAGGCGATCGCCTGGTTGAAGCGGTTGATCGCCGTGTCCAGCATCTGCGGCGTCGTGAGCGGTCCGCCGTAGTTGAAAGAGCCGTCCGGACCGATCGTGCTGAACGGCACGCCGGAGCAGTAGTTCTCAGCGAAGAAAACATACGTGAAGCCCGCCAGGCTCAGCATCTCCGATAACCCGGCGTTCACGGTGGTATCGGCGAACCGGCGGAATTTTCGGGCGGCGACCTCGGCCGAGCGGCGCGCCTTGTGCAGGTTGCGGAAGACCGTCTGCAGCGTCCCGCTCTCGATCTGCGGCTGCCGCGCGTCCGCCAAGATGCGATCGGGGAAGGTCTCGGTGTTGATGAGCTCGTCCGCCAGCATCCCGCCGAGCAGGATCTGTCCTTCCGTCGTGCCGCCCGAGCCCTGGGCGCCGGAGCCACTGTAGGCGATGGCGAAGTCGCCGATCGCGCCGGCGCGGATCGTGGGCAGGGCAGCTGGGTCGTCGAGGCTCGAGGGGAAGACGACGTCGGGGTTGGAGACGTCGAGAATATGACACCCGACGGTCAGAGCCGTGGCGAAGATCAGCGCCGCCCCCATGCCGGTGACGCGCGGACCGCGCGCGTGGGACAGGTCGGTGCGATGCACAATGCGAATCATCGTGTCGGGCCCCCGCCCGCTCAGAAGGTGACGTTGATGCGGCCGATGAAGTAGCGCACCGGCGGCTGTGTCAGAAAGTCCGCCGTCGTGAAGTTGTTCTGACCCGCTTCGTTGAGCTCGGGGTCCACCCCCTTGTAGCTCGTCCACGTCGCCAGGTTGCGACCCGCGACACTGACGTTGAGGGCGGTGGCACCGAACTTCCGGGCCCACGCGTCTGGGGCGAAGTAGGTGACCGACACCTCACGCAGCTTGGTGAAGCCGCCGTCTTCGACGTAGCCGGCGGACGTGTTCTTGAGGTTTGCGGCGGCCGCCGCTTGATCGGCGAGCGATGCGGTCTTGTCGTTCAGGGCGCGGCAGTTGTTGCGCGGCGGTAAGCAGCGGAACTCTTCCGTGAAGTTCAGCTGCTTGTTGCCGTAGCGGCCATCGAGCAGGGCGTACAGTCGCAGGCGCCGCAGGAACGTGACGTCGGCCGAGAGCGTGACACCGTGATCAGGGTACGGCTGCCCGAGGAACGTCGCCGCCGGCCCGAGAGACACCTCGCTCGTGTCGACCACGCCGTCACGGTTCCGGTCCGCGTACGTGTACGGCACCAAGAAATAGCTCCCGAGCGCGTAGCCCGGCTGATGGCGTTGCGAAAAGCCCCCCAGGCCGAAGATGATCGCTTTGATCGTCGTATCGTTGAACGTGACCAGCCGGTTGCGGTTTCCCCACGCCGTGGCGTTGAGGTTCACGCTGACGGACGGCCGATCGATCACGCGGACGGCGGCCGTGATCTCGACGCCCTTGTTGCTGACCTCACCGATGTTCGCAAAGGTGGTGTCGCTCGAGCCCAGGGACGGTGCCAACTTGCGTGCCACGAGCGCGTCACGAGACGCCTTGTCATAGTAGGCGAAGTCCACGTGCACCACCTGACGGAAGGCGTCCGCTTCGAAGCCGACCTCCACTTCCCGCGTTCGCTCGGGCTTCAGGCCCTGATTACCGAGATTCCCGATCGTGATGCCGGGGACGTCCGCCGAGCCCACCAGGACGGGGGTCGCATTGTAGAAGTCCAGCGCCGCCAGAGGCCCCGGGTGGACCCCGGACTGTCCCCAGGCAGCGCGCAACCGCAGCGTATTGAGGGCGCCGGTTTGGGGGAAAAACGGCTCCTCGGAGATCACCCACGACGCCGACACTTTCGGGTAGATGATGTCGCCGAACTTGGCGCCGAACGCCGAGTTCCGGTCGTTCCGGAGCGCGCCGCTCAAGAAGAGGCGGTTCTGGATGCCCACGCGCTCCTCCACGAACTTGCCGAAGGTGACGAATGACTGGGTCGTTTCGCTGTCGAATGGCACCACGCCGCCGGTCAAGGACCCGGTTCCGGCCGCGAGCCCGAGAGTCCGATTCGCGACCACACCGTGGAAGACGTTCTTGAAGTACTGCGCCCCGGCCGTCGTAGTCGACGTCACCGTTGGCGTCAGGACGAACGACGCCGTCGCGTCCACAGTGCCGGTCCAGTTGTAGAGCTGGAACGGGTTCGCCGAGCGTTGCCCCGCGTTCAACGAGCCGCTGAAGGCGGCGGGAATAGCGCCGGTCGGGAATGTCTTCTCGTCGAAGCGGCTGGTGAAATCGACACCGGCCACCCCATGCACGACCAGCCACTCCCACGGACGAAAGTTCGTCTGAAAGGTCCCGGTGAAGCGGTCGATCGTCTGGAAGGTGAGAATCGAGAAGCTCTGAGCCGGCGTGAGGAAGCCATACCCCTGATTGATCGTGTCCGCGCGGCCAAGGAATGCGCTCGAGACCACGCCGAGCGAATTGTTGTCATTCTCCGGCAGGCGCAGCTTCCCCGAGGTGTAGCCGACGCGCGCCTGGAAGTCCGCGCGAGGGCCCGCCTGCTGGTGCAGGTTCGCGAGCACGCTGACCTGGCGGTTCTCATTCGCCGCGTAGACCCCCAGCTCCTGATTCCAATGGCCGGACACGTAGTACGTCGTTTGATCGCTCCCCCCCGAAGCCGCGACGCCGTACTCCTGGCGGTGCCCGGTGCGAAATGGGCTGAACGTCTCGATCGGGTTGAAGACGTGCAGCCGCGTCTGCGTGCACTTGCCGGCCAGCTGACTGATGAGCGTGCACGTCGAGTCGATCGCGTCCGCGCCGCGGTAGTTCGCCGGGTACGTCGCCACGTCGTTCAGCACGCCCCCTTCGGCGTAGACGTCCCAGCGTGTCGGTCCGGGCTTGCCCTGCTTCGTCCGAATCTGGATGACGCCGTTGGCGGCGTCGGTGCCGTACAGCGCGCTGGCGGACGGGCCGCCCGCCACCTGCACGGTCTCCAAGTCGTTCGGGTTGATGTCGTTGATACGCGACGGTGTCTGCCCGCCGACACCCACGGAGATCGAGCTGGGTCCGTTCTCCACGCGGACGCCATCGACGTAGACGACCGGCTCATTGGAGAGCGATAGGCTGTTCGAGCCGCGAATCCGGATGCGCGTGCCGGTGCCGGTCGTGCCGCCGGCGTCCTGGACGATCAAGCCCGGCGCGCGCGCGCTCAGCAGATTCGACATGTCCAGCACAGGAGCCTTGCTCGTAATGTCTCCCGCGTCGAACCTGTGAATCGCGTTGGATTGCTCGCGCTGGGTCTGCTCCCCAGTGGCCGTCACGACCACGGCGTCGAGCCCGATGGGAGCGGACTGCAACGCGAAGTCGGCTGTCGCGCCCTCGCCCGCCGTCACACTGATCGTGCGGCTGGATGGCTTGTAACCGATCCGGAGCACCCGCAGCGTGACGCCGCCCGCCGGTACCGCATCGAACCGAAACCGTCCGGCCCGGTCCGTCAGCGTCCGCAACGTCGTCCCGCCCACCAGCACCTGGGCGGAAACGAGCGGATGGCGCGACGCCGAATCGGTCACCAGACCGGCGATGGATGCCTGCTGCGCCAGGACGGGCGTCACGCCGCATAGGAGCGCGATCGCCACGATCCGCGGGTGGCGAACAGTGGCACTCTTCATGGCCATTTCCTCGAACGAGAGGTTGATCGCGTGCGGTAGACCGACGGCACTGGGCGTCCACCGCTCACACCCGTGCCCAACGGCTTGGGCGAACACGGACGGTGCGATGTGGCACGCGCCCTACGTTCTCGAACGCGCGCTCCACATGCGGATTATTGTGCGGCGCGAACCGGAGACCCGCAAGAGCCTAAGACAAGCGCTCATTCGAGAAATCCGCGTCCGCGTCGGCAGGTTTTGTCAGGAAACGGTCATGACCGTTCTGTAAACGGGGCGGGGCGGTGCGGCCGGCGGGCGAGCGCTCCCTTCCGCGCCCCGTAGGCCGGCGCTACGTTCGCGATATGGTTCGCTCAGCGCGTCGGCACACCGCCCGGCTCGGAGGGGCCGCGCTCGCCGCCCTGCTCCTCGCCGCGCCGGCCTGTTTCCTGTTCAATCGGGGGAACAAGGCCGCCGCCTCACCCGCCTACGACGCCCCCGAAGGCGAGATCGCCCTCACCGTTACGAACCACAACTATCTGGACGTAGTGGTTTACGTGCTGCATGACGGATTGCAGACGCGGGTGGGGACAGTCACGGGATCGTCGTCCGCGCTGCTCTTCCTCCGGGTGCGGCTGCTGGGCATGGGACACGAGCTGCAGCTCTACGGCCGCGCGATCGGTAGCGACGCCGGCGCCCGTACGCAGACACTCATTATTCAGCCGGGGCAATACATCGAATGGACGCTCGAGACGGACCTGCGCCGCTCGAGCGTCGGGGTGTTTTAGGTGGAGGAGCGGAAGCTACTTGGGCGGCGGGCGATTCCCTGACCCCGCACCGGCGCCGCCGCCGCCGGTCAGCGTGAACGCCAGCGTGGTGGCCGCAAGGCTGGCCACGCCGACGCCCGCCAGCAGCACCGTTCGCCCCTTCGCTAAACGGCGCGCCTCGAGCGACGCGATATGGCCGGTCGGTAGCGTCACCGATTCGCCAGCCCAGGGCTGCCAATCGCCGCGCTTCGTCTCCACCTGCACGACCGCAAGGACGAGCCCCCGTTCGTCGGCGCGGACGTAGCGCCCGCGGACGATGAACGCGTCCGGGCCGAGATAGGGCCCCAGCTCCTGCGTTCCCGCATCTGTGAGGGTCACGGCGACGGACATCCCAGGCGCAGGATCGAGATCGGGGGTCCTGAGAGGAAGATACGAGTAGCATCCCGCCGTCAGACTGGCGGTGGTGATCAGGATTGCGGTACGCATATGCACTGATTGTTGACCACCCTTCTTCATACCCCACCAAGAGCCGGCGGTCACGTCACCGCGGGCCCGGCCCGCTGCCGCCGCCGCCGCTAGGCCCACCGCCCGCGGCGGGCCCGAAGGCCTCGTAGGTAACGACGAATCCTGCGACCGCCGCGCCGGCGAGCAACACGACCTTGCTCGGGGACACGCGTCGTTGCTCCACGCCTCGCACGAATTCGCCTGGCACGACCACCGTCTCGCCGGCCCACCGCGCGATGTCTCCGCGGCGCGACTCCACCGCTTCGACGGCCAGGGCGAGCCCCCGATCCGTGGCAGCCAAATACCGCCCCCGCACCACGAGCGCGTTAGGCCCGAGGTAGCGGGCCAACTCCTCGGAGCCAGATTCCGTGAGCGTCACCGCGAGATAGCTCGACGGGACGAGGCTCGACCGGCGGAGCGGCAGGTAGTTGTAGCAACCCATCTGCAGCAAGCCTGTCACTATCGGGAGCGCGACACGTAACCGCATGGCTTGATCCCCCCCCGAGTCAGGGACGCGAAGGGAGCGA
>Ga0137366_10000376_pt1 | contig 28210 bp, 21 predicted proteins | sample SagtaG_8_FD_104938 | JGI IMG/M metagenome (GOLD analysis project Ga0137366, IMG submission 104938) | Vadose zone soil microbial communities from Sagehorn Ranch, Mendocino, California, USA - Sage1_L_60_16 metaG | ecosystem: Environmental > Terrestrial > Soil > Vadose zone | place: USA...
AGGGCAAAGTCAATAAGCTCAAGTGCATCAAGAGGCAAATGTATGGACGTGCGAACTTCGATTTGCTACGCCAACGCATGCTCCTTTGTGGGTGAGCTGTTCACGTAAAGTGAGACAGAGCCAAGAAACTCAGCAAGAATCCGGTTTAAAATACAGCATCACTGATGTATACTCTACAGTACGAAAAATGCTGTGGAGGCAAAAAGGATGCTGCAATTTATGGAACGATCAACGATTTACTATTTGAAACACAAAGGCTGGACTAAGGTCCAGATCGCGGAATTCACCGGTCACCACCGAGACACGATCGCACGTGTGCTGCGAGAAGATGTCGACAAGCACCCACACACGCGCAATCGGAGCAGTGCGGTGGCAGTCTTTGATGCGCAGATTGCTGAGTGGCTCGACCAGAATGTTCTGGTGAGTCGTATGCTGGAACTGGTGCGAGCGGATGTGGACCATCCCTACACCGGCGGGGATACCGCCTTCTACGATTATGTGCGCAAGGAGCGCCGAGCGCGCAAGCAGACGCCACGTGATCTGGCGCTGCGTTTTGAGGGCGTGCCAGGCGAATACTTGCAAATCGATTGGGGCGAGGTACGGAATATGGCGTTCAGCAAACCAGGGCTGGCAGGACAGACGCGCTACTTTTTTGCCGCCCGGCTCAAATACAGTCGCTACATGTACGTGAGTTTTCACAGCGATATGCGAGAAGAAACGCTCTTGCGCTGCCTGATTAGCTGCTTCCAGGCGATTGGAGGCGTGCCCTGGGTCGTGGTGACAGACAATATGAAAACAGCGGTCTTGGGTCGCACCGCCCAGCATGAGCCGGTCTGGAACCCAGCCTATCAGAAACTGGCCGTGGAGTTCAAATCTCATCCTGAAGCCTGCGCTCCTGCCTCTGGGAACCAGAAGGGAGCGGTCGAGAACCTGGTCAAATATGTCAAAGGAAACTTTATTGCGGGACGCACCTTTCATGATGATGCAGACCTGGCAGAGCACTGCACGCAGTGGTTGAGCCACGTCAATACGGAACGACCTTCCGATGCGACCGGACAGGAACCAGTCGTGAGACTGAGCGAAGAACAAGCCGCATTCGGTGCGCTGCCGATCACAGCGCAAGACTACGGGTTCTTTGATTGCGTCGTGGTGAGCCGCGAGGGATTGGTGGCTATTGAAACCAATCGCTATTCGGTGCCGGCGCATCTGATCGGGCGTGTCTTAACGGCGCGCATTCACGCCACACGTCTCGAACTGTTTGCCGACCAGGAACTGGTGGCAACGCATGTCAGATCGCGCCACCAGCACGCTCGCATCATCACTCCGGCCCACTTTGAGGCAGCTTTCAGGGCCAAGCCACGCGGCCGGGTGATGGTCTACCGCGATTGGTTGTGCGACCTCGCACCCGTCGTGTCGAGTTATGTGCGCGAACTCTGTCATAAACGCAGATCTGAGATGAAAGAGCAACTCATTGCGCTGTATGAGCTGGCGCAGGACAGCGGCCGCGCCGATTTTGTGGTGGCGCTGGAATTGGCAGGAGAACAGCAGATGTACGGTGTTGAATATCTACGCGCGATTCTCGAGCCACCCGTTCCTCCTGCGCCTGCTGAAGCAGCGCAAGAACGGCTGAACCGATTGCTCTCTGATATGCCAACGCAACAGGATGTGGAGCGTGACCTGGCACAGTATGAGCGCTATGTGGCCAATCGTGACCATGTGCTGGATCCAATGCTTGTGGGCAGAGGAGAGCAGGCATGAGTGAGACGCTTGACCACAAACTGGCTACGCTCAAACTCGGACGCATGCGACAGGTCTATGCCAGTTGGATTGAGCAGGCCGCTCACAGCGAGATGGGCTATGTGGAATTCCTGGAGCAACTGGTCACCGAAGAAATGCTGGCTCGTCAAGAGAACCAGGTGCGCCGCAAGATGCACGCTGCCGGGTTTCCGTATGCAGCCACCATTGACCAGTTCGATTTTACGCTGCGACCCGAACTCAAACGCACGGTCATGCTGCGCTTCTTCGATAGCAGTTTCATTGCCAGCGCTTCCTCGCTCGTGCTCATCGGAGCAAGCGGCTTAGGGAAAACACATCTGGCCGTGGCCTTGGGCACAAAAATGGTGCAGTTGGGCTACAGTGTGCGGTTTGTGATGGCGCAACACGTTGCCAACGCCGTTTTAACCGCCACCACTCGTAGTGAGATCACACGCCTGATCGAGCCTCTGGTCAAATGTGACTTGCTGATCCTGGATGAGTTCGGCTATTTGAGCATGGAACCGCAGGTTGGACCCGTGTTATATGAGATCATCAGTGGACGCTACCAGAAAGGGGCGACCGTCGTCACCTCCAACAAAAGTCTGGCCAGTTGGGGCGAACTCGTGGGGGATACAGCGTTGATGATGGCTATCATCGATCGCTTGTTACATCACGGGGAGGTGTTTTACGTGCGGGGTTCTTCGTACCGCATGCGTGGCAAAGAACCAGTCACACTCAATGTGAAAGGAGAAGGCTTCCTGGAAGAAGAGCGGATCTAACAAGGCTTTCGAAACAGCGTATCGACGAACCGTTCGTTGGCTACGGAGAGCTTGTGTGTCATTTTCGTGAACACTTGATGTCGTATTTTAAGCCGCAATCCTGCCTACTTGACAACCGTGATTTACAGAAGAAGTTGGCGGTTCTTGATATTGCTCCTACCTACACAATGTATATGACCACCGATAAGGCGTTTGCGACTGCCTACTACCACTGGTTCTTCCTGATCCAGCCCTATGACTTGCCAGAACGCCTGATCGGCTCTCAGCCAGAGTACTACCTGCGCAGATGTTTAGCAAGCTGGAGCACAGACCCTGCGGCTTTTGTTCCCGAAGCAGTGGCAGAATATATCCGTTGCTTCAGCGATCCAGCAACCATTCACGCAAGTTGTGAGGATTACCGGGCTGCCGCCACCATTGATCTCCAGCATGATGAGGCCGACCTGGACCAAAAGGTGACTTGTTCCTTCCTTGCTCTCTGGAGTGAGCAAGGAGTTGTCGGGCGCAGGTATGTTGTCCTGGAGACGTGGCGTGAGCGCGCTACTGATGTGCTTGGTAAAGCACTTCCAGGTGGCCATTTTCTTCCTGAAGAAGCTCCAGAGGAAACATATGAAGCCTTGCACGAGTTTTTGCTCACATGAGCAACACAACAAAAGGCAGACAAGATAGGGGTTAAACACTATGAACTCTTTCGCTCCCCCCATACGGGTCGGGCTGATCGTACCGAGTTCTAATGTGACCATCGAAACCGAGTTGCCAGCTTTGTTGGCTCGGCACGAGTCGGCAACGTTCACCTTCCATAGCAGCAGGATGAGGATGCAAGAGGTTTCAGAGGAAGCGCTGCAGGCAATGAACGCGCAGAGGGAACGTTGCGTAGCCGAACTAACTGATGCCTCCTGCGATGCGCTGGTCTATGGGTGTCTTGTCGCTCTTATGGCACAAGGTCCCGCAGAGCATCGTCGGGTGACGGCGGCCATCAGCGAGCAATTGAGTGATCACGCTGGGATGCCTACGATCATCACGAGTGCGGATGCACTGCTCGAGGCTATGCGAGCACTTGGAGCAGAGCGTGTGGTGCTGCTCACTCCGTACCTGAAGCCCCTCGCTCAGAAGGTGGTGGATTACATCGCAGCGGAACAGATCGAGGTAACAGACTGGGTTGCGCTGGAAGAGCCGGATAACGCTGCGGTTGCCCGCATTCCTGGTGAGCGCATCCTGGCTGCCGCACGCACGTTGGATCTGACAAAAGCGGATGCCCTGATCCTATCTGCGTGTGTGCAGATGCCGTCTCTGCCGTTGATTGAGCCAGCAGAGGCTGAGTTCGATCTGCCAGTCCTCTCGGCAACGACGGCAACGGCGTTTACACTGCTACACCGTTTGGGTTTGCCAACAGCGCTGCCCGGAGCCGGGCGTCTTCTGCAGAAGGACAGGCGAGAAGTGGAGTGAGCCTCCCAAGGTCTTGTTCCCTGAACAAGGCAGGAGAAACAACAGAACCATATCCCGCACTTGGGAGAAGGACTGGCCTAACTGTCTGCCTGTCACGCTGGGCTTCTTGGAGATCATCGGACGCCCGTCGGTTCCGCTGAGATTATTTATGTATCTTTCTATTAATAATAGAACATCTGTTCTAACACAGCGAAGTCTTCTCTCTACGTTTTCACACATGTGCTGGCTACCTAGTACATCCGTTCAGAAAAATCGGGATATGTGCCAAGAACATCACGAAGCACAACCCTCTTGTACTGGCTCCATGAGCCATCTACTGAAAAGAGAGGATCTGATCTCTTCAGAACCCTCCTGCTTTGCTGCTTCTTTGGGGAGAAAAGCAAAGCCATGAAGAGACCATCGCTTCGAAGCGGGAAACGTTCTTATCAGGAAAGACACAGATGCCTGCTTGTCGTCGTCATCCGAGAAACACGGGAAAAAGGACTTACGGTCTGCGACTTCCCACATGAAGCGCACGCCACCACATAGAACCCTCCGCTTCTTCTCACACCTGTAGCGATCAAGCACTTCTGCGGTAATCGTGGTGCAATGCACCCAGGACTGGCAAACAGAGGATCTTACCACCATTTCGATCTGGAGGGACAGAGTCGCCAAACCGTTCTGGAATCTGTTGTGTGATGCCTTGATGCGGTCTGGCTCGATTGAAGTACTGGACATAGGCACCAAGGACACGCTGCAGCTGCTTCTCCTGGAGGATGAATAGGTGATCCAGACACTCTCGCCGCACACTTCCCAGAAAGCGTTCACAGATGGCATTGGCTCGTGGCGCGTAATACGGTGTTTTCAGTATCTTAATGCCGCTGGTTGCAGCCACGCGTGCGAAACAGGATCCGAACTTGTCATCACGATCACGAATAAGATACTTTGGCGATCGTCCAAAGGGGGTTGCTTCTCGGAGCTGTTGTGCGGTCCAGGCGTCGGTAGGAGAGCGAGTGACGCCGACATGGATGACTTGACGAGTGTGTATATCAATGATGAAGAAGGCAAAAAGTGAGCGAAAGAAGAGATCGGTGACTTGCAAGAAATCACACGCCCAGGTGTCTTTGGTATGATTGTGCAGGAAGGTGGCCCAGTTCTGTCCTCGCTGTCTTGGGGTGCGAGCATGCCTCATGTACTTTTGAATGGTGCGTTTGCAGACGCGGATGCCCAGCTTGAGCAATTCGCCCCGGATCCGTTCTGCTCCCCACAGGCGATTATCCCTTGCCATCTCCTGAATCAAGGCCACGGTCTCAGCGGAGATCTTGGGTGTGGCCGACATGGCTCTGGACTTGTATTTCCAGTCGAGCTTGAAGCCCTGGCGATGCCACCGCAAGAGCGTCTCTGGCTGAACGAGGAAGAGAGCTTGTTTCCAGGTCCGCACCATTCTTGCCAGTAGGACCAGGAGCATGCGGTCCATCTTGGTACAGACAGGTCGTTTCACCTGTCGCCGCAGGATGATGAGTTGTTGACGTAACAGGGCAATTTCAGCCACAAGCTCAGACTTACTCCTGGAAAGGTCGATCAGCGTCCCCAGCAGGAGCGAGGTGGTGTCGGGTTTGGTCCAGGTGACGAAGCGGTGGTGGAGCGACCGAAGACACAAGCATGTCAAGCACGTGACGAACGTGAGAATCTTCTGCACAGTGTCCATTTCCCCTTTGTAAAGATGAGCAGATGCATGTTTTCGATTGTACTCTTCCTCTGGTGAATCGGCAAGGAGCAAGAGACAGCAATGAGGGGTTCTCACAGGGCTATTCTGGCCGACGGATGCCACAAGTAGCCAGCACAGGCCTGATCGCTATGATTGCGCACGAGCACCTGCAATTCCAGCTGCTGGTCCGAAAGACTCTCCTGCAGGAAACCCAGCAAACTCCTTAGTTCTTGTTGTGAACGTACCGTGCGCTGCTGGATCATCTCCTTAACCGGCCGGAAGACCTCGCTGCGTACCGGGTGCAGCGAGATGGGCAGTATGACGGCCAGCGGCAGTTCCCGAAACCCATCTGGGAAAGATTCCCGATGAACTACGGCCTTGCGCAGGCTGATCTGATGTTGGCCGAGGACAACGTCACACTCGACCTCGGCTGGCGCCGGGCCGAAGGGATGGCTGCACGGCTCCCCGTCGGGCCAGTGATACACATAGTACGCTCTCGGTATGGTCAGCCAGTAGGGACAGGTTAAGTCAGCCATCTCTGTAGCTACAACGTCAAAGGTGGCCGATGGCCCTGCAGGGTCTCGGTTCGTGTTGAGGACCTCGGGTTCCGCGAACCGGACGTCCCAGCCTTCCGGTACATGGAGTATAAAGGTGCTCTGGTCTATGCATACCGCTCGATGATTCCAGAGGTGAGTAGATATCCGGCATCGCTGCCCAGGAATGATCCGCGACCGTTCGCTGAGGCACTCCAGTTCGAGGCCGAGACACAGCGCGATCATCTCCTCGAAATCAACGATCTTCCTGGCTACATATTTGTCGATGGCCTGGCGCGCTTCGCGAGTCAAGTCCTCGCTCGCCAGGCTCTTATGCACCGCCTGGAGAAGCGACAAGCCTTCCAGCAGGGAAGTGGACGCCTCCATGGGATCCTCGATCCGATAGTGCCGGAGAGCCTCCCCGACGCTGGCGCTCACGGCTTCCAGATGCTGTCGCAAGGACGCAGAACCGTTTCCCGGGTGGTCGGCCAGGCCGATCAAAGAAGGATCCAAGCCGTCAAAAATAGTGACCTCCCTGGGCGGCACAGGGACGAGGCTGCGAAACAACGAAAAATAGTGGAAAGCATCTCCCGGAGCCGGGGCCAGTCCCATACCTTGGGTTTGGTGCTGGTTGAAGGCCAGGCAGGCCGACTCTTGATAGGTCATGCCGGCAATTGGGTCGAACTCACCCGTGTTCAGCCGCAGCACACCATCCCGCTCCAGCCCCGAGGTCAATTGCCCGAAGGTGAAGTCCTCTTGGCCAGGCTGCCAGTCGCCCCTGGTGGACTGATACAACTTGAGGGATTGCCAGGGGGCCAGATCCTGCGCAGTGAGTTCAGGAAACTGCTGCGCATCGCCAGCCGCTTCAAAGGCCTCTAGTGTCGCCTGCCCTATCGCCTGATGCTGGACATGTTCGTCCCCGGCTGTACCCGTCCAGCAGGCGACAAGAATGTGCGGCTGAACCAGCCGGATGGCCCGGACCATTTCGCGAACCAGGGCCCTGTGTCCCCATTTAGCCAGGGTCTCCTCGGCATTTTTGCTATACCCGAAATCGTAAAAGGGACCAAACAAACACTCGCCGCCATCGACTGCCCGTGCGGCGAGGCTCTCCCAGGTTCGGTAGACACCCAGGGCCTCCCCGGTATAGGCGTTGATCCGGTTCTGTCCACCCTCGTCACGGGTGGCCGACCAGTAGACGGCGCGCACTCCCCATTTGTGAGTCAGGTACGCCAGCAGACCAATGTCCTCATCATCGGGATGCGCACCAATGTGCAGGACGGTTCCAGCTATGCCTAATCCTCGCAGACGGTATAGCAGTTGGCCGTGAGGTCCTCCTAGGTCAGGTTGCATCACATCCTCGATGAATATTAGCAGAGACGTAGTACAGAGCTGTTCTCGACAGATCTAGCTATATCTTCTTACTTCTCGCTTTCTTGCATTTGTGATCTTTCTCTGCTATTTTAGCATGAATTAATGGCTGTGTATAGATGGCAGAATCTCGTCTCTAGGGCTTGTGAATTCTCGAAGAGAGGAGGAAACCTCGAGAATTCACAAGCCCTGGCTTCCAGAAAGAACCCAACCCCTTCAATGAGACTGGAAGCCTCAGACCAAAAAGGTCTGCTAATGCCTGGGCCATCTCTTTCAATATTGCTGGGTCAACCGTGGGGTAGTTAGCTACGGATTGATGGCGGTGCAGCCGCGCTGATCAATGTATCTCAAACGGTACTCACTACCTGTGCAGCTATCTCCCGCACTCCCTGGCTGTAAGGATGCTCAGGGTACTTCAGGCTGAAGAGGCCAGCGCTGCCCAATTCCATCATTTCCATCGAGACTGGCAATATTGCGGCGACGGGTGCGTGGTAAGCTGCTTGCACCTGTTGCCTCAGGCTCGCAAAATCCAGCTTGGGCAGGGCCTTGTTTACCACCAATAGCAACTTCTTCAGTTTGAGCTTACGGGCGACTTCCACCGTGACGGCAGTTCCCTGGAAATCCTGTTGATCGGGACGCAGGAGCAACACCAGCGTATCGGAAATCAGAATGGAGAGCAACGTCTCCTCATTCAAGCCTGGATGGGTATCAATGAGGAGGTAATCGAGACGAAACGCTTTCATCAGCTGGCGAAAGCCGTCGGTGAGCAAGTTGACTTCGTAGCCCTCACGCAAGACCCGCGTAATCTCGCTGGCCTTGATGCTCGAGGGGATCAAGTAGAGTGCTCCTCCTGCAGGCACGTGAGGTTCCAACTTTGTGGTTACATCGTAGGCCGCCTGCTCAATGCTGCACCGTCCATAGAGGTAATCGTTGAGGGTCAAGCCCATGTGCTGCGGATCCATGCCAAAGAGGACGTGCAGGCCAGGTGACTGAATGTCGGTATCGGCAACGGCGACTCGCCTGCCTTGTTGGACAATACTACTCGCTAGATTGGCCGTCAAGTTGGATTTGCCAGTGCCACCCCGGTAGGAGTGAATCGAAACGATCGTGGACATGGCTTGCTGTCTCCCTGTTCTAGATTCCATGCAAGGTTGCACACTGCTCTTAGCCCCTACTCATCTGGTCAACCTTCTGCTCTAACAACTGGAATGCTTCCTTGTAAGTGAGAGTACTCCCAACAGGGAATTCTTCGATTGAGCAGAGGAAGTAAATACCCTGGGGTTATCTTAGCATAGCCCAGGAACGGTTGCAAATCGGGGAAAACTTCTTGTATTATTGCTTCCCTCTTGATATACTTCAGGATATGCAAGAAGGGTGAGCATTTTGTTCAACATGTGCTTGCGCTGGGTTTTGTTGCGTGAAGGACTCTCAATTTGATGGAGGGGACCGTATCCAGATGCGTACTGACCCATCAGATCCTGATTGCTCTCGTAGTTCGTCGTTCACTGGAGAATAGTCGCCTGTACTCGTTCTTTTATTCCGCCCTTTTCTCCGTCTAGGTTGCATTGAGGTTCACCTCGATGGAGATGAGACAGCTAGGAAGTAGCAGATATGCAATGAGCCAGTTGCCAGGGGAAGCAGCCACAACCACTCAATCTCCATCCACCCGTGCCAGCTCGCTCCTGGTCGTGGATGACAACAGCGTGAACCGCATCATGCTCTCGCGTTACATTAGCAAACTCGGCTACCAGGCCACCCTGGCCGAAAACGGGCGCCAGGCGTTAGACAAACTCGGGAACGAGCCATTTGACCTGGTGTTGCTGGACGTGCAGATGCCCGAAATGGACGGCTATCAGGTGCTGGAACATCTGAAAGCCGACCCGGGCTTACGCGATATCCCAGTGATTATGATCTCAGCCGTGGAAGAGATTGAGAGTGTCGTTCGGTGTATCGAACTGGGCGCGCAGGATTACTTGCCCAAGCCCTTCAACCCGGTGCTGCTACGTGCCAGGCTGACGGCTTGCCTGGAAAGAAAATGGCTGCGCGATCAGGAAGTCGACTATTTGCAACAAGTGGGACGAGTGACGGCGGCCGCCGCAGCAATCAAGGCCAATACCTTTGAGCTTGAGAGCCTGGATGAAGTGACCCGGCGCAGTGATGAACTGGGGCAGTTGGCCCAGGTCTTTCAGGAGATGGCACGCCAGATCTATGCCCGCGAGCAGCAACTGCAACGAGAGGTGCAGCAATTACGCATCGAGATTGACCAGGAGAGGCGTGCCCGCGAGGTCTCCGACATCACCGAAAGCGAGTACTTCCAGCAACTGTTGGGGAAAGCCGATGAACTACGCAAGCGAGCCAGAGCCGACAAGGAAGATGGAATACGAGAGAGCTCGGCCAACAAGCTGGACAATGAGGCGTGAAGGGAGAAACCCCATGCACTGGCAGTTCACTCCATATGTGCTTCCCGAGGTCATCGCCGTAGTTGTCCTGGTCTGTCTCCTGATCGCTATCTGGCAACGTCGCTCTGCACCTGGCGCAATGCCTTTTATGCTCCTCTTGCTGGGAGCGGCTGAATGGTCGCTAGCATATGCGTTGGAACTGGGAAGTCCTGATTTACCCACCGTGATCTTTTGGTATAATGTTACGTGGCTGGGGATCGTTGTAATAGCTCCAGCCTGGCTTGCCTTTGTACTCCAGCATACAGGCCGAGCGAGATGGCTGACACGTCGCACCATGATCATACTGGCCATTGTACCTCTCGTTACGTTGCTGCTGGCCTGGACAAATACTCTGCACGGTTTGATCTACAGTAACGCCAGGCTCGATGGTAGTGTCCCGTTTTCGGCGCTTGTTACTTCGAATGGCGTCTGGTTCTGGGTTTTTGTCCTGTATACATACGTGTTACTTCTCCTCAGTGCATTTCTGATCGGTTCGTTCATCCGAGCGAATAAGCGTTCTGCATCCCTCTATCGTGGACAGGCTATTGTCTTGCTGATTGCCGTGATAGTCCCATGGATAGGAAACGCACTTTCTCTCTTTGGCCCTAGCCCTTTCAATCTGCTTGACCTCACCCCCACGGCATTTACCGTCACTTGCCTGGCAGTCGCATGGGGTCTCTTTCGCTTTCGGATGTTGGATCTCGCTCCGATAGCACGCAATACTGTGATCGAAAGCATGAGCGATGCGGTGATGGTGCTAGATCGGCTCAACCGGATTACCGATCTCAACCCGGCGGCGCAGCGTCTTCTTGGTCGCCCGCTCTCAGATCTGATTGGGCAACCAGCCGATCAGGTCGCCTCTGCCTGGCCCAAGCAGGTCGAACGCTTTCAAGCTGTCACAGAGGCCCATGAGGAGATTGTCCTTGCGATAGACGGGATGCAGCGCTCCTTTGATCTACGCATCTCGCCCCTCACCGATCAGCGGGGGAACCTTGCCGGCCGTCTGGTTGTCTTAAGGGATATCACGGAGCGCAAGCAGGCCATGGAAGCAATAGAGCGAGCCCGGGAGGAGCAGGCGAAAGCCGCGCGGGAAAATGCCCGGTTATACCTGGAAGCCAACAGCCAGCGGCAATATTTTGAGGCGCTGATGAACAATAGTCCAATCGCCGTCGTCAGTTCTGACCTTGATGACAAGATTGTGGCCTGCAACCCGGCCTTCGAGCAGCTGTTCGGCTACATCCAGGCTGAGATCGTCGGCTGCAACCTGGATGAAGTCGTGAGTAGCCTGGAGTATCGTGCCGAAGCCAGCAGATACCAGGCCCAAGCCCACACAGGGAAGGTCATTCATAGTATGACCCGGAGGCGACGCAAGGATGGCACCTTGGTCGATGTGGAAGCCCTGGGTGTTCCGGTGATGGTAGAAGGTCGGCGCGTTGGGATTTTTGCCCTCTATCTGGATATTACCGAACGCAAGCAGGCTATGGAAGCAATAGAGCAGGCCCGGGCAGATGCCGAAGCCGCCAACCAGGCGAAAAGTGCGTTTCTGGCTATGATGAGCCACGAAATCCGCACCCCTATGAATGCCATCATTGGCATGACCGGCTTGCTGCTCGATACCGAGCTGACCAGCGAACAGCATGAGTACGCCGAAACGGTGCGCGCGAGCAGCGATACGTTGTTAACCATCATCAACGACATTTTGGACTTTTCTAAGATAGAAGCGGGCAAACTCGAATTGGAGAGTCAGCCTTTTGACCTGCGGGAGTGTGTGGAGTCAGTCCTGGACTTGCTGGCAGCCAGAGCCACCGAGAAGGGACTGGAGCTGGCCTACTTGCTGGACGAGCAGGTGCCTGCCGCCGTGTACGGGGATGTGACCCGCCTCCGCCAGATCCTGGTCAACCTGCTCTCCAACGCCGTCAAGTTCACGGAACAAGGCGAAGTCGTGATCTCCATGGAAGCCAAGCGCACCGAGAAGGCGCAGAACGGACAAATGCATGGGCAGGAGGGACATGAATTCACGTTCTACGAGCTACATTTTGCTGTCAGGGACACGGGCATCGGCATCTCAGAGGAGGGGCAGGCGCGCCTGTTCCGCTCCTTCAGCCAGGTGGATGCCTCGACCACCCGGCGCTACGGGGGAACCGGGCTGGGTCTAGCCATCAGTAAGCGCCTGGCCGAACTGATGGGGGGCAGCATGTGGGTGGAGAGCCAACCAGGAGCAGGCTCGACCTTTCACTTCACCCTGCTGGCCCAGGCCGCTCCCGCTCGCTGGCGACCCTACCTGGAGAGCAGCCAACCTCACCTCACTGGCAAGCGCATACTGATCGTGGACGACAACGCCACCAACCGCTCCATCCTCACCTTGCAGACCCGGGCCTGGGGCATGCTGCCCTATGAGTCGGCTTCCGGCCAGGAAGCCCTGGCACAGGTACAGGCAGGAGTGCCGTTCGAGGTAGCCATTCTAGATATGCAAATGCCCGACATGGATGGGCTCATGCTGGCTGAACAGCTGCGCCGCTCCCGCAGTGCCCAGGAACTGCCCCTGGTGATGTTGACATCGCTGGGACGGCGCGAGATCGAGACGCAAGGCGTCGAGTTCGCGGCTTTCCTGCACAAGCCGATCAAGCCTTCGCAGCTCTACAATGCGCTGCTCTCGCTGTTTGCGGAGCAGGAGCAGGCGTACCCTGGACTTAAGCCGGCAGAGCAGACAGGTGGACAGTTTGATGAGGGGTTGGGTCAGCGTTTGCCTTTGCGCATCTTGCTGGCCGAAGACAACACGGTCAATCAGAAACTGGCGCTGCGGCTGTTAGAGCGCATGGGCTACCGCGCCGACCTCGCAGCCAACGGCCTGGAAGTCCTGGAGGCCTTGCAGCGCCAGCACTACGACGTGATTTTGATGGATGTGCAGATGCCCGAGATGGATGGACTGGAAGCCTCACGTGCTATTCAGGAGGGGTGGCCCGCCGAGCAGCGGCCACGCATTGTGGCCATGACGGCCAATGCCATGCAGGGCGACCGCGAGGAGTGCCTGGCCTCGGGCATGAATGACTACCTCACCAAGCCGATTCAGGTCAAAGCATTGCAGGAAGCCCTCGAACGAGCAGGGCTTGGGGTCAAACGACGCACTGCCCCGCTCCGGTCCGTTACTGCCGAGCTTCACCCCTTTGAGGAAATCTCTGAGGGAGCGCCCCCGATCACTGACGATGGACGACAGGAGGAAGTCACGCCAGCCCTCGATCCGGTGGTGCTGGCCGAGCTGCGCCAGTTACAGGGAGAAGGGGAGCCGGATATCGTGCAGGAACTCGCCGAGGCGTTTCAGTCCGAAACGCCGCCGCTGTTAGAGGCCATGCATCAAGCAGTGCTCGAGCGGCAGCCCGAGCAGCTTGGGAGAGCGGCTCACAACCTCAAGGGTAGCAGTCACAATTTGGGAGCCCGTATGATGGCCACACTCAGCACTGAATTGGAGACGCTGGGCAAGAGTGGAACGGTCGAAGGGGCGGCGGAGCTGGTCACCCGCCTCGAGCAGGAGTACCAGCGTGTCTGCCAGGCCCTGGCTACCGAAGGAGCAGAGATACATGTCAACCGATGATGAGCTGTTCACCCCTGACGAGGTGCTGGCCGGCTTTTCAGCCAAGCGCGCACACCTGCTCCTCTTTCAAATCGAGAGCCGAACCGCCTCTCTCATGATGCAATCACGTCGGGCAGTTGATCGTTATCTGACCGAAGAGACCGCCGAGCAGCAGGATCTGGCGTTCTTCGAAGCACTGGCCGAGGGCCGCGAGTTGCCTGTCCGCCCCACGATTCGCGACCTGGAACGTTACACCCCTCACTGGCAATCCCTGGTGCCTCCAAACCCAACCCTGCAAGCCACCCTGGCTCACTTATTGAGACAGAAGTACCGCTTCAGACAGCGAGACATTCCCCACGTTCGAGAGGCGCTAGGGTTGGACCGTGAAGGCGTACAACAAGCCTTTTTGCGGCAGTATCACCAGTCCCTTGAGACTACCTATACTAGCAAAGCTGATCCATTCGAGCAGGTGCGTTGGCGCTGGAACAAGCTGAGTGGTTGGGTGGAGCACTTACCCCCATTTTGGACGGCCTATGCTCTGACCTTCACCGAGACGGTTGGCGCAGGCATCCTGGCTTTGCCAATCGTTCTGGCTGGCTTGGGTCCATTACCAGGGATTGGAATCCTGTTGGTGATCGGCTTCATGAATATGCTCACGATAGCTGCCATGGCGGAAGCCGTGACCCGCAACGGGGCGATCCGCTATCAGGGAAGCTATCTGGGTCGACTCGTCCGGGACTACCTGGGAAGACCTGGCTCCTGGCTGCTGACCATCATCCTGGTGATTGATGGCTTTCTCGCGCTTTTTGCCTACTATTTCGGCTTCTCGCTCACCCTGGCTACGATGACACCCGTCCCTGCCGAAGTCTGGGTAGGCGTTCTCTTCCTACTTGGATGCTTTTTCGTTCGCCGCAACACATTGCAAGCGACGATCGCGAGCGCCCTGCTGGTGGGGGCGATCACTCTGAGTTTGATCCTGCTCCTCAGCGGGCTGGCCCTGCCACATCTGCAGATGCAATACCTGCTGTATGTGCATGTCCCGTTCCTCAACGGGCAACCGTTCGAAGCGGCTCTGCTGGGCCTGGTCTTCGGCGTCGTCTACGGTGCCTACTTTGGCCACTTCTCGGTCAGTAGTTGTGCCAGGACCGTCCTCCAGCACGATCCTAGTGGACGCTCCTTGGTCTGGGGAGGGATCGCGGCACAAGTGAGTGCAATGCTGCTCTACATTCTGTGGGTCGTTGCCATCAATGGAGCCATTGCTCCGCAGACCCTGATTGGGTTCACAGGAACGGCACTGACACCGTTGGCCAACCTTGTAGGTCCTGCCGCGATCATACTTGGATCCATTCTGGTTATTCTCGCAATGGGTATGGCTTCCATTCACATTAGCCTGGCGCTCTTCTTCACTGCGCGGGAGTGGGTGCCTGTGCATGCCCGGTATACCCTACTGCTTAGACGCCGACAAGGTAAGTTGATCTTTACTTCTCGCGGCAAGGACAGCGTGAGCCTGGCACTGACCTACCTGGGCCAGCAAGGGATGCAACCGCAGTTCCGCCTGGACCTGCAACGGGCGGGAGAGATGCGGCATTTTGAGACCGAAATGAACACCACCTGGGAACTGACCCCTTTTCTTAATGTACACCTCCCACATCTTCTCACCAGGAACATCCGCCTGAACGTACAGATCGTGATGGCCAGTGCTGAGATCGTTCGCCTGCAACTCGTGACGACCATGCGAGTGAGCTATGAGGGAACGTGGGATACACTGGGGTTCGACTTCCAGGAACTGGCTGACGCTCCTGAGACGGCTGATATAACTCTGGTTAGCTGGCTTGCCAGTCAAGAGCAGGCGAGTATGGAGGAAATGCGCCGCTTCCTCCACACCGAGCAGAATCCTCAAGCCGTTGTGGACAGGTTGGTAGAGCAGGGGACCTTAGTGGAGACCAGGAAGGAAGGCCAGGCGTTGTACCAGGTGCATTTTGCTGCCAGGCGCAGGCGGCAGGTTCCCACGGCACTCTGGCAGGCGCTCGACACTTCTGAGCAGGAGACATCCCAGACAAGTGACGAAGGCCACCAGATGCAGCAACGGCGATGGCTCTTGCATGTGAAAGAACTGACGCAAGGAGAACAGGCTCGTTCCTGGCTGGGGCTTAGTCCGCTGCTCTTCATTTTCATCGTAGCGGAGTGGCTGCTCGTGAACAACCAGGAATCATTCTCCCAATTGATGAGTTTTATGGGGGTGGTTACCGTCGCCATACTGGCAGGCGTCTTTCCCGTTCTCTTGCTGGTGGCTAGCCGGAGAAAGGGAGAAAACGTGCCTGGCTTGGTGCTACCGTTTTTGGCTCATCCACTGGTAGTAGGCGGGATCTACCTGGTGGCTGTGGGTACGCTTTCCCTGCACGGGCTGTTTATCTGGCAGGACCCGTTCCAGAGAGTGGTGGCGCTCCTTGTTGGGGGCATTGTCCTGGTAACGACTGCGCTGATGCTGCGAAAGGGGGCGTTTGTTCGCCGGGTGGTGATCGAGGTCCGGCAAGATGCCGCAGAGGTGGCGCAGGAAAGCGGCACATTTCAGGTGTTGGACTGTGGCCGGGCCGCAACGCAGGCCATGGTCTGGTTGGACTATACCGACGGCGAGCGTGTGTACCATGCTGCAAGTGGTACCATCGCGCAATTTCCCGCTCTCTGCTCTGCTAAATTCCACCTCCCTGCGCCTGTGTCACACGAACTGATGGTCTGGGTGCATCGTGTGACACCTGAAGGCCAATCAGAAAATCTGCCTGCTCTTTTGAAAGTGTCTTCGGGCACAGAAATCCGGGAGTTTCATGTAGATGGAACCAGGAAGCAGTTCGTGCTCCCTCTACGAGATGCCACGAAGAAAGAGAACAAAGGGAGTCGTGGTGTAGTTGGTCAGCTCGAAGTCGAAGTGCAGCTAGCGGCTCGGACTACGTAGGCAACAGATTGTTGAAAAACCTCGATGTGAGATGGAGCCACTGACGCTTCTTCATCAGTCAATCTGCCACCTCTGTATCCAAAGCTTGACCAGCACTGCAGGGTCCTTGCCAGGCGAATTCGGACTGGCTCCTGTGACACATACTGGTGCTTGATTTCCTCACACCGCAGAGTTTTCCCAAACATACTTCACTTCGAAAGAGGAGATTGCCATTGGTGCCCTTGGGTCTACTCCAGGCTTTTTCTCAACCCTTTCCCAGGTGCTTCATAGATCGTTCCTGCCTTTTTTCGACGCTTCCCATCCATGCTCAACATTTTCACCTCTAGCTGGAAAGCCACCACTGGTGCTTGCGGATGTTCACGAAGATGATGGTACACTTCTACTGGTATGCTGCTACAGGTGCTCCGGGCACCAGGAAACCAACTCGCCTCTGCCTAGAGTGCAGGTGGAGAGCCTTAGTAAACCCTACAATTTATCTTGCTTGCCGCCTTTTCCTACCTCCTATCCAGGTGCTATCCGTTGTCATACCGCCTGCCTATGTTATGCTTGTTGTGTGCCAATGAGACAAGCAATGCGCACTGGATCATCTGATTCCTTTTCCATCGCTTATAGACACTGTGCAGGGAAGATGCAAGGAAAAATCAGCGCTCATGCGACCAGGGCATCATCGTGCCTCTGACGTAGGAATAGTACCTGTATCTTGCTGTCCACATTGCTGATAGGTAAAAAGCACAATGCGACGAATTGTTTCATGCGAGACACCATATGCTGTTGCTACGGTACGGAGCGATTCTTTCTGCTCTATCACACGATGCACCACGGTCGGCCACTCTGATGTGGGGATACTGTATGTGGGGTGCTTTGGCCCTGTACGCTGGTGCTTGATCACTTCAGGAGGATGACTGCCTTCAGATGCTTCATCCTTAGCCAGCAGGTGCTGTGCCTTTTGATGCAGGGCACCGGAAGGAATAAGGAAGAGGTAAAAAATTGGTGACAGAGAACTCGACACCTGTCGGTTCCGCTGAGATTATTTATACAACTTTCCAGTATTAATAGAACAGATGTTCTTTCGCTTCGAGGATACCTCCCTACATTGGCTCTCTTGTACTGCATTCTCACACACGCTTTTCAGTGCTACATTGCTGATCGCTTATCAGTATGCGAACTCAGCAATCAAAGGCCCTCAGCTCCTCCTTTTCTCTCACTATCCCATAACAGATATATCATGTAGCCAGCACAGGCATTACCAATCTCTCATGCAGCCTTTGCATGGCTTCCCTGAGTGTATGCTGCAAACACACGTGTGTTTTCTCATTTTCTCTCGTGCATGAGAAACATTGCCATGCTACATCAATGGTTGAGTACCACATGACAAAGATACATGGGAGGGTTGTGAAAGATCTGATTGTCTCTTTCAAGAATAGATGTACTAAGTAGCCAATGCAATACTTTGTGACCTGCTTTTAAAAGCACTCGTTACTAATCTGGCAACCATTGTAGAAAGCATAATTAATAATCTGGTTAATGTACTAAAGGGGATAGCTATCGAACATCTTGACATAGACCCTGGTGAATTAACTACTCTACCTCGCGAAATTCATAAGAGTCATAAACGCTTTCCATTAGCTATTTTGTTCGCTATGGTATGCGCTATTTTGCTGTTGGACGCGATCCTGCCTTTACGTGACTTATGGTTCAAAGAAGCGCTACTCACACAGCTCGGCTGGTGGCCCGTTCTGCTCTCACTTCTACTTTTTCCAGGGTGGTCACTTATTCCACCTATACCCCAAATACCTGTGATTGGATTACCTGAGACTAGCTACAGTTGGCTGCTATTACTTTTACTTCTCGGTGCTTTGGTAGTTGTATTCATCATCTACCTGCTAGCAATACGATGTCTCCCCAAATTGGTTACATTTCGTTTTATATTTAATTCGACGCTACTTTTTGGCATTCTCTATGTTCTCATTCCCATTGTCATATCAGCAGATATATTTTCCTACATCGTTTATGCTCGTATCGGTGTGATACACCATTTAAACCCACTGACAACATTGCCAACGGCCATTCGCGCTGACTCTATATACAATTACCTCTCCTGGACAGATCAACCCTCGGCTTATGGCCCAACATGGGTCATTATCACAAGTGCCTGGCAATGGGTTTTTACTTCTTTGAGATTAGATTATCTCCTGGCGATGGTTTTAGCGCTACGCATTCAGGGACTAATCATGCACCTGATATCTACAATGTTGGTCTGGTCTATTGGCGGTTACCTGCAGAAATTGGATGGGAACATTTCATCTACTAGACGCGTGCTCGCGACCCTGGCATTCGCCTGGAATCCCTTGCTCCTTTTTGAAGCATGCGTCAATGCCCATGCTGATACCACTCTGCTCACCTTGATATTACTTTCAATCTGGTTTCTTGCGCGGAATGCGGCTTATTCGAATATTCGCTCCTCCCCTCGCTTGGGGCGCAATAGCATTGATATGCTGCTGGCAAGCATCGAGGCTGACTCATACAAATCCATCATACTGGCTACCGCGATGCTTGCGCTTGCTACTTGCCTTAAAATAAATGTCATTTTGCTCGCGCCTGGTTTGTTCTTCTATGCCTGGGCAAAAGAGCCTGCTACAGGCAGGTTCAAGCGGATAGCAGCAGCCAGTGCGACCTATCTATGTATCTTTTTGCTACTTTATGCCCCATTCTGGCAAGGTGGAGCAATTCTCAACACACTTTCCGTCAATCCGGGGGCCTATCGCTCAATGAACTCCCCGGCCGCTTTCGTAGGTCATTTGTACAATGCCATTGTAAGCATGCTCGGTTATCCAATTGCAGAGCCTATTGGATCACCAGCTGAACACGTAACACGTACATTAAGCTTAGGTATTTTCTTAGTTATTTATTTGCTACTCTGCTATCGCATCATTCGCAAACCTGCGCTCATTAGCACCTTGCGCGGTATGATTGGTTGGATGGCAGTCACCTGGCTTGCCTATTGTGCACTCGGCTCACCCTGGTTCTGGCCCTGGTACGTTGTGACATTCTTTGGACTCTACGCCTTGATTGAAACCTCGACCAGCTATGACAACCGGGGCCTAGTAACGTATTTCGTGCGTTTGCTTACGTTCAGCTTGTTCATTATCTATTTCCTCAATAGTTGGGCGCCAATTCACAGCTTTGTCCCCGGCTTGCCCGGTTTCCTATGGTCATATCTCAATGGTCTGTTTGTATGGATCTTGCCACTGACAGGAGCCATAATTTTGTCAAGAGTTAAAGATATCAGGTTTAAAGTCTCCCCCCAGGTCTTAATCAGAAAATAGCCCCAAGGTTCTTATTTCCCTTGCGAAGTGGTTCTCCCTGTTCAACACGATGCAGAACCGTTGGCCATTCAAGAGAGTACCTTCCATTGTAAATTAATAGGCCTGCATGACAATGGGGACGCGTGACAATCAGGGGATCAATGAGCACACGAGCGTCTAGCATTTTTGGTCGGTGGAGGATGTATCTCGTTCAATTGTTGCTGAGGTAAGACCAGTTGCATGTTCAGATAGAGTTTTATGAATTCGCGCTTCTTGCTCAGTTGAGGATGCCAGGGTAAACAAGCTCAAGATGAACAGGCTCTAACAACGATGTTCCCTTTTTCCACGCCATGCATTTGCCTTTCCTTTACTGTGTGCATGATCTCATATCCCCGGGATAGGTTCGCCACATCATCTTTCCTGCGAAGAAGCCAAACACTGCTTTGACTTATTGTTTGATGAAGCCATGATCTTCGACAGAAACAAGTTGGGCGAGCCATCGAGCAATATTGCTCAACCTAGAGGAGGACTCAAGCAGTTACACCATCAAGAGGTACTATGTTACAATGAGAAGGTCTATTGTTTATGGTATTATACGTTTTGCCATAACGGTTGTTAGCAATCACCGAGGAGGTACACGAGCATAACGAAATCTCAAGTGATCCATACGAAGGATGTTTCTCGCTAATTCACTACTGAACCCCTGTCGGAAATGCGATTTGCACGATTTTGAATGCTGGTAGGCGGGTACAAAGCCAAATTGCTATCAAACTCGGTAAAAAACTATGTAAGGAGGTTCTTGTGCATCAAACATTTGCTCGCGCGTCGTCCGGTCGTATCTGGTCCCAGAGCTTGTTATGGCTGGGTGTCGATACACAGCAGCGACCTTTCATCGCCAATCCGAGAATACGTATCTTCCTTGTCTCTTTCACGATGCTCTTCTTCGAACTGCTCTGTATTCGCTGGATCCCATCCTACATCCGCTATTTAAGTTATTTCAACAATTTCATCCTGATGGCCTCGTTCCTTGGTATCGGTCTTGGCATGCTCTCGGCGCGGCGCAAGAATTTCTGGTTCCTGCCTTTCCCCTTTCTGCTACTCATAATGGTCATCCTCGTCGCACTGAACAAATTCACCCTGCTAGTCAACTCGACCGACGTACTCTATTATGGAGCTGGTGAATCGCAAAGCGCAAAGGCCGAGAACTTCCTCGTCCTGCCCCTCATCTTCGGCATGGTGACCCTCTGCTTCATCCCGCTGGCTCGCATGTTCGGCCAGTTGTTCACCCAGGTCAAGCCCCTAACCGCCTACACCTTTGACATCCTTGGCAGTCTGGCTGGAATCGCTTGCTTCTACATTATTTCCTTCTTCGCCTTGCCACCGCTTCTCTGGTTTCTCGTCTTGGCGGTGTTCATCCTGCTGCTCAGCAGCAGAATAGTTCTGGCTACGACCAGTGCACTACTTCTCGCAAGCGTGATCATCGTCTGGCAACTCCAGGCCGGTACCTACTGGTCGCCTTACTACAAGATCATCCTCCACCCTGCCATTCCGAGCGGCTATATCGTCGACGTGAACAACGCTGGAGGTCACCAGTCGATGATTCCCTGGCAGTACAAGGAGCCTTTCTACCGCCGCGTCTACGAGCTTTTCCCTGGTAGTTCGTTCCAACACGCGCTCATCCTGGGTGCTGGGAGCGGATCAGATACAGCTACGGCGCTGGCCTACGGCGTCCGGTCAATTACTGCTGTGGAGATCGACCCTCTTATCCTGCAACTGGGGAAGCAATTCAACCCGGACCACCCTTATAGCAATCCAAGAGTAAAACAGGTCGTGAATGATGGGCGCAACTTCCTAGAGAATACGACCGAGCATTACGACTTGATCGTCTTCGCGCTGCCCGATTCGCTCACTCTCACATCCAGTAACACCAGCCTGCGCTTAGAGAGCTTCTTGCTGACACAGAACTCCATTGCCACAGCCAGATCGCATCTCACCAAGAACGGCTTGCTGATCCTCTATAACTTCTACCGTACAAATTGGCTGCTTGACAAACTGGTAAACATGGTGGGGCATACCTTCAGCCAGGAACCACTTATTTCGACTTACGGCGGATACGGACGTGGCGCAGTCATTATGGCAGGACCGCGCCTGAAGGAGCTTCCGCCAGGCAAATTCGGTCTTTACCACGAGTTCCCAAACCCAGCGAATGATAGGCTGCATGTCATTGGCGAGGGCTACTATCCGCTTACCACTGCGAGCACACCTGCTACCGATGACTGGCCGTTCCTCTACCTGGTTGGTCACAGCTTCCCAGTGCTTTACATCGAGGGGCTCGCCATGGTTCTCGTCTTCGCCCTGGGTGGTACCTTGACACTCGCCCCTCGCAACGTGCTGCGGCGCTTCGACTGGCACATGTTCTTCCTGGGCGCCGCCTTCATGCTCCTAGAGGTCAAGAGTCTGACCACCTTCTCACTTCTTTTCGGTAGCACCTGGCTTGTCAACTCGCTGGTCTTCTTCGCCATCCTCAGCAGCGTGTTGCTGGCGATCCTCTTCAACAGCCGCTTCAAAGTCAAGCGCATTGCCCTCGTCTACCTTTTGCTGTTCGGCATCCTCATCCTTAACATACTCCTGCCCCCTGAGGCCTTGCTGCTGAATAACCCAGTTATCCGCTACACCCTAGCGAGTATGCTAGCCTTTGCACCAGTGTTCCTGGCCAACATCATCTTCACCAACTCGTTCCGCGATAGCGAGACCGCTGACATCGCCTTCGCTTCGAACCTGCTTGGAATCATGTTTGGAGCCGGGTTGGAATACTTCAGTATGCTTACAGGCTACCGCCTTCTGCTCATACCCGTGATCGCATTCTATGTACTCGCCTTGCTGCTGCGTGGCCGTAATGGTCAAAAAGTGCAGGGGCAGGAAGCAGAGACAATGGTGCCAACCGAAGTAACATAAGGTGTACTGATTGAAGTACCTTCCTCCTCTGCTATATTTGTGTTGTGGCGATGAGACCAGCAACGCACAACAGACATCTCCGTTGCGTCCCCACATATACAGGCGCGGCACAGGGAAGAGGCAAGGAAAGGGCAATGTGCGGGTGGGGGACCGTATGCCGGGTATTTTGGCCCTGGTTGCCGTTTGTCAACAATGGGAGGAGGACTAGCATCATGTGCTTCGTTGTGAGAGCGCGCTTCTTGGACCTTGAGATACAGTGTGCTAGCGGATTCAAGGAAGAGGTAGAAAATTGGCGACGGAGCATTCGACACCCGTCGGTTCCGGTCGGTTCCGCGATCGTGCCCCAGTCTCCTCTCGGGTCTTGGGCACGTCTTTTTCCTCTTCCCTGAGAGAAAGGGAAGAGGGTTGTGTCGCAAAAACTCACGGGGGAACATGATGGGTAGGAAGTCGCGCTTCTAGCTCAGTTTAGGCTGCCAACGGTATCAAGCTCGAGATGAACGCGACGACCCCATCGTGGTCCCTTTTTCCTCGTCACTCATTTGCCCTTTCCTGACCATGTGCTGGCTACAGAGCCTACCCGTTCCAATAGCGAGAAAGAAACCGCTATGAAGAAAAGTATTGGTGTCTCTCCAATGTGTAGGTGTCGAAGCAAAGGAACGGATAGGCCGTGTTGTCAGTGACAATGGTAAACATCGTCTATTGATTACTACTTGGCGATTGACCCTTTTGCCTCATCTGATCGATACTGATAAAACTCCTCTAGCACATTCTCAGTGAATGCGGTATACTTTTTCTGAAAGGACGGAAGAAATGAGGCCGTTTGTGTGAAGGTACGTGATGTCATCAAACGTCTAGAAGCTGATGGATGGTATCTTGCGAGGGTACGTGGAGATCATCGACATTATAAACATCCGACCAAGAAGGGAATAGTAACGGTCTCTGGGCATCCTGGCAAGGATATGCCTGTAGGAACATTGCTCAGTGTCTTGAAACAAGCCCAATGAGAGAAAGAGGAGTGAGATGGCAAGAATCTTGGTCATCATCGAAAAAGGCGAAAATTCGTATGGCGCGTATGCTCCTGATGTGCCAGGCTGCGTTGCGGTTGGAGATACGAGAGAAGAAGTCGAGCAACTGATGAAAGAAGCCTTACAAGAACATCTTCAGATGATGCGTGAAGAACATCTGCCTCTCCCTCAGTCTCAGACCGAGGCGGAATATATGGACATTCCGCTTTCAGCATAAACAGCCTTGTGCTGGCTATTTGGGACAGTATTCTGAACCCAAGTGTGCTGCTACGTAGCACATCCTATCTCAAAAGAGACAGTTTTCACCCTCGCATTTCGCGGATGCGATGTGTCTTGTGCCATCTTCTTTCCAGGATCTCGCAGCCTACAGAAAGGCCATGATTGCCTAGATCACGATGGCTTTTCCGCCTGTTCCCCAAGTGCAATCCGCATTTTGTCCAGGTCTGACCGGCCCTCACCTGCTATTCTGCTGTGTGTCAAGGAGGCGATGTTCCCTTGTGCTGGTTCCTCAACTTGCAACTTCCGTTTGTGAAGCAGGAAGAAAGCACCCCGCGCGTCCTTATGATGATCGATAGGACAGTTGAGTGCACCATGAGGCGCATCTACTTCCCGCCTGGCTCCCGTCCGTAGTCCAAGTGATCCCCGTGTGTGCTGGACCCTCCTGTGGTACACTAACAGTGTGTCACAGACGCCGGGAGCACAAGACGGACCAGCTCCGTCCTTTGCCCGCCTATGCAGACGCAGCGTTTTCTACTGGCCAGGTGGGTGATCCGAGCTCACATCTCCCACTTAGCGACGACGAGCCGCACGCAGCACGCGCCGGACCGCCTCATATGACACACCGTAATCACGCGCAATGTGACGGAGCGGTTCTCCCTGCTCGACCCGCTGGAGCACAGTTGCCCACTCGGAGGGCGGAATCTTCCAGCGGGGATCAGCTAGGGCTTGAGGGTGGTCAGACAGAGACACAAGCAGCGCATCGTCAAGGGCAGCGGTGAACGGATCATCTAGAGGTGAGAAAGTGACAGCGTGTTCCTGGTAGACAAGCAGATCACCTCTACCAGAGAAGCGTCTCTCCAGCGGGATGCGTGCCAGGAGCGACCGATGGGTCGATGCCCGTCGGTTCCGGTCGAGTATTTATGCATTTTTCTAGGAATTATAGAACGTCTGTTCTTTCACCTTGACCGCCTTTCACTGCACACGCTCTCGTGTCTCTGGCTCTTCACACATGCTCTTAGGCAATGCCTGACTGATACGTTCCCGGTTTTCGTGACTCTTTTCGTCGGGTTCCGTCGGCCTGTTCCTTCTTAACAAGTAAGGAGTGAGCGCGAATGGTCCGGGTCTGCACAAAGGCGGGTGAATCTCAATCCCATTTATGGTATTATAAAGCAGCAAAGCTGACTTTGAAAATGAGGAGGGGTTGCGCATGCTGGCTGATGCACACCGAAAAGCGGCGGAAGATATTGAAAGCACCATTTTGTCACTCCAGGCATAACCTCGCGCAGCTCGTGTTGTCATTGAAGGAGCATGGGGCGCGGCCTTTCAATGGATTGCCTTTGGGTGCGAAACCAAATATCAACAACATCTGAACAATCATACACGCTTAGGCCGCTTCCTGCGTAGCCTTGGTGAAAAAGCAGCCGCCGATTTCTGGGAAGCTTTAGACCTGACCAGGCAAGCTGGCTGGTATGGGGGCGAGCCGGATTCTGCTGACGCTCACAAGGCCTTGTCTTTGTTGGAGCAGATTCGTCTGTGGGCCACACAATGAAAGGAAGAAAAACGATGCAACTCGACCTACAAGCGATACCTCCCTGGTTAGACGAAGAGACGAGCGCGCTGGTCAGAGAGAAAGCTGAGTTGCTAGCTCAGCGGCATCCAGATGTGTTAGCAATTATCCTCTATGGGTCAGTTGCCCGGCATGAGGAGCGGTCGTTGGACGGGCCTGATCCGAGTGATGTCGATCTGTTCGTCGTTTTAAATGGGAATCGCGATGCTGTCCGTTCGCAGATTCTGGCCTTGGTGCACACTGCCGGTCTGGCGGAAGACCGTCATTTAAGCGCCCCACGTGAGGTCAAAGTTCTGTTTTCTTCGCGCACCTCGCAGGAATGGGACCCGGACTTCATTGCCAATGTGAAGCGCGATGGCAGAATCCTCTATCGGCGCTGAGAGCTTCCTGCCCCTTTCGCCGCCTGAAACATCTTACTGTCACTCCCACAGCGAATCCCGCTCCAACGCTAAACACAATCGGCTCGACCGGTCCCGCATCGGCTGCGCGCAACGCCTGCTCGCCCGCCCCACCACCTCGCATGGGGTGACTTCTGTAATCTGATCCCCCGATAGCACGCGTATCGCCTCGGGCAGTTTAGATGAGACGGTGCAGGTGTGGCAAGCGCGGCGATGGTCGACGAGAGGTGGCAAGGGATTTTTTTCAGTTCGGATCTGTTCTACCCAGCCTTATTGAGGCTTGTACTAAACGGCGTATCGTTTCGCGTGAGACACCATCATCCTTTGCAACCTTGCGGTAGGACTCGTGGTTTTCACAAACATGGTGAAGCACAGTCGGCCACTGATCTTCTGGCATACCGTAGGGAATATGTCTTGGCCCTGATCGGCGCTGCTTCTCAATGACGAGAGGTGTCTCGATGTCTGAAAGGACGATTTGGAGCTTGCGAGAGAGGATAGAAGTGGGGATTTGGAAGAGATACAAAATTGGCGACAGAGAACTCGACACCCGTCGATTCTATCGATCAAAAGTGTATTTTAATATTAATAGTAAATTACACTTTTTTTTAGTCTCCTTACTATAGTCGTTGCTAATGCGAGCAATGGAGATAGGAAAAGAACGGTATCTTCTTTTGCCAATGCTCTGTTATACATCTTCCATGAGCCTGGAAAGCACTTTGAGGCCTTGAGTATTAAGAAGAATGCATTTCGTGTTTACTTCGCAAAGAACACATCTTCTCTTTTGGAGAACCATAAGTTGCCGTAACTGCTCAGGTAGGGAATTGCAGAGCCCGCTAAAGTAGAGCCACCGGAGATTGTGCCTATCTAGACGTGGACAAGCGACTATGCTAGACTGAGCAGGTGATAGAGGAGCAAGCAGTCTTGTGATTTACAGGATTTGCTATTTCGCTCCAAGCACTATTCGTCGATTATGAAGAGAAGGAGGCACCACTATGCCTCGTAACCTGCCTATGTATCGCTCCCCTTTTCGCAACCCTTTTGCCCTCTTGTTGCTACTCGCTTTCATTGGTCTGTCAACTGGGTGTAACACACTCTCAATAGGGGATCCCCCGTCCCCGTCCGTGTCGATACTCAAGGGGATGGTCAGCCTATTCACGCTGCCAACAGCAGGTAGCGATCCAGGTGCCATTACGGCTGGACCAGGTGGGAATGTGTGGTTTACCGAGGTTTCAGCGACCTCGAATGGTCCGGGCAGCAAGATTGCGCATATTACCAGCACAGGCACGATGAGCGAGTTTCCGCCGGGTGCTCTTTCGGGTAATCTCGGCAGTATTACACTTGGACCCGATGGTAATCTCTGGTTCACTGATGGGGGGTTTTCTCAAGGCGGTAAGATCGGACGCATCACTCCTACGGGAAGAATACAAGAGTTTCCGCTCCCTGCATCTAATAGTGATCCCACCAGCATCACAGTTGGGCCGGACGGTAATCTCTGGTTCACTGATGGGAACCCCGGTCAAATCGCTAAAATAGAGCGGATCACTCCTAAGGGGGCAAGACGAGAGTTTCTGCTGCCATCTTCTGACTCTCCTGGTAGCATCACAGCCGGGCCAGATGAGGCACTTTGGTTTATCGAAAGGATCATCGGTCCCAAAACGGTCAACGACCCTGGTCCTGACGGTCAGATCGGACGGATCACTCTTTCGGGGACCATCAGTACCTACAAATTGCCATCTGGCAGTCTAGCTGACAGCATTACATCTGGGCCAGATCACAATCTCTGGTTTACTGAAGAGGTGCTGAGCAGCAATGGTCCAAGCATCTACAAGATCGGACGTATCAGCCCGACAGGTACGATCACCGAGTTTCCCTTGCCTACAGGTAATTCAAACGGCATTGGGGGACTACCGCCTGGCATCACAGTAGGATCAGATGGAGCCCTCTGGTTTACCGATGCTGTGAACAACGCGATTGGACGTATCACAACAACGGGTATGATCAGCGAATTCATCTTGTCAGCACTTCAAAGTGGCCCCGAAAATATCACGAGCACGCCAGATGGCAAGCTCTGGTTTACCGAACCGGGCATTAATGGTCAGACCGGCAAGATAGGCAGTCTCACACTTACTTAGCTCTGCCACTCCATCAGGTGCAATCGTACGAGCCGTTCACCTATTACACAGAACGCACGGAAGAGATGGGGATTTGGTAACTACCTAG
>Ga0137366_10000378_pt1 | contig 28169 bp, 23 predicted proteins | sample SagtaG_8_FD_104938 | JGI IMG/M metagenome (GOLD analysis project Ga0137366, IMG submission 104938) | Vadose zone soil microbial communities from Sagehorn Ranch, Mendocino, California, USA - Sage1_L_60_16 metaG | ecosystem: Environmental > Terrestrial > Soil > Vadose zone | place: USA...
CTCGACTCGACCTACCTGTTCGAGCGCACGGCGGATGGCCGGTTCGTCGGGCCGCCCGGCGTGGCGGTACCCGCGAGCGGCGCGGCCGAGGTGCCGCTCGAGCCGTACGACAACGTGCTGATCATGCAGGAGCCGCAATTCGATCTGCAGCGCGCCGTGGTCGTGAGCGGCCAGGTGCGCTATCCAGGGACGTACTCCCTGCGCTCCAAAGAGGAGCGCCTGGCCGACGTGATCGAACGCGCAGGTGGTCTGACGCCGCAGGCGTACGCGGAGGGCGTCCGGTTCGTGCGGTCGGCGGAGAGCGTCGGGCGGGTGAACGTCGACTTACCGCGGGCGCTGCACGATAAGGGATCCGCGCACAACGTCATCCTACAGCCCGACGATTCGATTTTTATCCCGGAGTACCAACCCACGGTGAAGGTGCAGGGCGCCGTAAACGCCCCGGGGAGTCTCCTGTGGCGCCGTGGTGCGAACCTCGACTACTACATCAGCGCGGCAGGCGGGCTCGCCGCGAACGCCGACGGTCGGCGGGTCAGCGTGCGCTTCGCGAACGGCGATGCGCGGACGCGCCGGAAGTGGCTGCTCATCTCGAGCACACCGACGCCGGGACCGGGCTCGGAGGTGTTCGTGCCGACGAAGGCGGCCAGCGAAGGAACGAACGTCGTTGCGCTGATGGGCGGGATCGCGCAGATCCTGTCGAGCCTCGTGGCGATCGTCGTGGTGTTCCGGCGCTGAGCCGCGGGCAGAGTTATTGCCGGACTCTCGGGGATGCCCCCAAGACCGCGCGAACGCCGAAGGTTGCATTGAAGTCTACGTAGTCCGCTCGAAAATCCCGGTTGAACTCGTAGACGAGCGTCGCACTTGTGGTGAGGTCGTAGCGGCCCCGAAACAAGAGCGCGCTCCAGCTCAGGGCGTGCATGACGTCGAGACCCCGTGGGTCGATAATGCTGTCCGGGAAGAACGCGCCCCGCTGACGCTGCAGGATTCGTGTCCAGGACACCGTCCAGCGGCCGCCAGGATAATAGGTGTCGAACGCGGCAATCCCGCCGCCGCCGCCGAACCCCGCATACGAGCCCAGCAGCTGGCCCCGCTCGGTGTGCCCCTGGCGTACGTAGGGGCTGTGGATGTAAAACGGGAAAACGCCGCGCCCTTGGGCGAGCGCGGACGGCTGAAGGTCGTGCAACTCAGCACGAATAGTGTGTAGCTGCCTGCCGGACCCCCAGACCTTCTGGAAGCCAATCGTGTACCCACCATCGCGGTCGAGTTCCTCTGCCAGCTCGCGCCGGTCCAACAAGAAATCATCCCGCCCATACTCGCCGTACAGCTCAAAGCCGCTGCGCGGCGGATTCCACCGGAAAAAGACCGACGCGAGTTGATTGTCCTGCTCCGTGCCTGCCAAGTGCGCGCGGTTTTGCGAGCTCAAGGGATAGAGAAAGTCATTCAGCGATAGCGCGCGTCCCGGCCAGTAGAGATGCGCGAACCGGCATACACCGATCTCGAGACCGGGCACATAGCGCGACCCAAGGACCGCGACAGCGCCCGTTCCAAATCGCAAGCCGCCTGCGACTGAATCGGGCGAGTAGTCCGATTGTGAGAGGCGACCCCAAATCACTCGCGCCGAGAGTTGCGCCACAGCGAGGTTGAGAGGTCGCGCGGTTCCGAAGAACACGTGCGGGAATCCGGCCGCGTTGTTGCCGAGGATGATGGGGAACTCGCGTGCAGGGCCCCAATATTCGTTGGCTGTGGACACGCCGAGCGCGACCGCGCCGGCATCGAACCGCAGCGTTGATTGACCGGGGTCGAGCACCGCATAGGACCGATTCCCGAATCGCTGTGGGAGGTCAATCTGCGATCCATACACCGGGTCGGCGTACGGGGAGATCGTGTCGGGATTCGGCACGAGGCGAAACGCGGCGTTCTGCGCCACAAATGCGAGCGGCGCGATGGTCAGCGAGAGCCGGCCGCGGCGTACTCGGAATCCGGCGTCAGCCACCACGGTTACTCCACGACCTGCCCAAACGGCTCCGTCATTGTGACCATACGGGAAGGTCGTGTTGAGATCGACCGAGAGACCCGGCCTGATCGCAGCGAACGTCACTCGATCGAAACGAAATCCGTAGCGGCCGGCCCACGGATGTCCCGAATCGGGCGGAGCGAGACGGTCAAGCTCGGCAGGTGAGAAAGGACGAAGTGACCAGGGCTGCTCCGGCACGATGCCGCGCAGCTGGAGTACGCGCAGGTAACTCTCCACCTCGCTGCCCACGAATACTTCGCTCGCGACGGGGATCCTCGTCTCCGTTTGCGCCGCAGCCCAGCTCGTTGCGAGGAGCAACAGTGAGATCACCGCGATGGCGGATCGCATGGCGCGGAACGATACCCGAGCTAGATTGAGCCCGCCACCTGTGAAACCGCTGCGTTCCACCCTCGCCGCCGGCGCATTCCTCGCCCTCGTCGCTCCAGGTCTGCCGGCACAATCGCCGTGGTTCACACCGCTCGTCACCATCGGCAGTGACGCCGACGAGCGGGCGCGGCTCGGGCATTTGGTCGGAGCCACGACCGACGGCTACTACCTTCGCTCCGTTTCGACCCGCACACCGCGACTGGCCGGCGACACGGCGCGGTTTCGCTGGGCGCTGCTGTCGCCAGAAATCACGACTGTCTGGAATTCCTGGATCCCGTTTTCGCTGAACGACGGCGCGATGTGGGCGGGACGCGGCTGGAACGAGCAGGTGCGCCTCGGCGCGCGCATCGAATGGGGACGGTTTTTCGCCATCCTCGCGCCCGAGTTCATCGCGAGCGACAACGGCTGGTATGAGATGCCTCATCCAGCCACGACGCTCCCGCTTCCTGCGGGACGCAACGCGCTGTCGTCCCCCTGGCATACGCGACCCTCGATCGACGCGCCACTCCGTTTCGGTACGCAGCGCTTCGCATTTGGCGATCCCGGCCAAAGCACGATCGGTGCGCGGCTCGGGGCGGTCATTGTCGGTTTGTCGACCGAGAATGAGTGGTGGGGTCCGGGGATCCGCAACGCGATCATCCTGAGCAACAACGCCGCGGGAATCCCGCGAGCGTTCGTGCGCACGGGGCGCCCTCTGCACACCAGGATCGGCACGATCGAAGGGAGCTGGTTTGTGGGAGGGCTGTTCGAATCCCGCTATTTCGACAACGAATGGCAAGACGACCGCCGCTCGATCTCGGGGATCGCGCTTGCCTGGCGACCCAAGTTCGAGCCGGACCTGACGCTCGGGTTCGCACGTACGGTGTACGCTTCGATCCGTGGTTGGGACAGGCTGCCGACGCATCTGTTCGACGTGCTGCGCGATCGCGGTACGCGGATGACACCAGACAGCGGCGGCGTCAATTCACGCGAGCAGATTGCTGCGCTGTCCGCTCGCTGGGTATTCCCGGCGAGCCGCTTCGCCGCGCATTTCGAGTGGGCGCGCACCGAGCTGCCCACGTCGTTACGCGACTTGCTCATCTCCCCGACGCATTCGCAGGGCTACACGCTTGGTCTCGAGTGGGCAACACCAGTGGGGCCGGCGCCGAATCTGCTCCGGTTCCAAGCAGAGCACACCTATCTCGAGCGCAGCCCCAGCTACCGCGACCGGCCCCTGGCGTCGTTTTACACGAGCGGATCGGTCGCGCAGGGCTATACGCAACGCGGGAAAGTCATCGGTGCCGCCATCGGCCAGGGTGGGTCCGGACACTGGCTCGGCCTCGACTACTTCATGCCCCACTGGAGTGCCGGTCTTCAGCTGGGCCGCATCCGCTGGGACGACGACGCGCTCTACCGCTTCCCGAGCTATTACCTGAACAAATGGTGCGCCCACGACGTCTCGCTGTTCGCAGGCGTTGAGGCCAGTCATAGCAGCCGTTGGGGGCGGATCAGTGCATCGCTCACGCGTGGCGAGCGCATCAACATGTTTTTCTATCACGTGACCTGGTGCGGCCCCACCGCCGACCGCCCCGACATCCTCGACGCCCGCAACACGACCCTCGAGGTTCGACTCTCCGCGCCTTGACGAACTGCTTTTACTACAAGATGTTACACCACGTATGGACTCCGGCCCGCTGACGCTCCTGGCCCTCGTGGCCGGTACCCTGTCGCGGTGGCGGGCAACGCTGGGAGTTGCTGTCAGCATTGTCGCCGTCGCCCTGTTCCTGAGCTTCGTGCTCCCGCCGTCGTACCGCGCGACCGCCTCGTTCGTCACGACTGATCCGGCAGTAGACATCTCATCGGGCCTCGGCGACCTCGCGCTGCAACCCGGGTTGTCCGGTGTCGCTGCGCAGCTCGGCTTCTCCGGATCGCGCGACCGGTCCCAGTCGCCCGCCTTTTACGCGCAACTCCTCGATAGCCGGGAGCTGCTGTCACGCCTGGTCGTGACACGTTTTCCTGACCCGCGCACGGACGCGGAAGGCGACAGTGCTCAGCTCGTGGAGCTTCTTGGGATCTCGTCGAAGGACACCCTCTTGGCGATCGAGCGCGCCGTGCGCAAGCTGCGCAACGAGATGCGCGTTAGCGTCGACCTCAGGACCAATTTGGTGAGCCTGCGCGTGGACGCCCGGTGGGCGACGCTCAGCGCCGCGGTGGCGAACGAAGCCGTGGCACTGGTGAGCGTATTCAACCGGGAGCAGCGGCTCTCCCGAGCAAGAGCGCGGCGGGAGTTTCTCGAGACCCGGGTGGCGAGCTCGCTGGCCGAGCTGCGCACAGCGGAGGATTCGCAGCGCCTGTTCTACCAGCGAAACCGCTCGTGGGAAAGCTCGCCCGCCCTGCTCGTCGAGGAGCGCCGTCTCCGGCGGCAGGTCGAGACGGTGAACAGCCTCTATCTCTCTCTGCGCCAGCAGTACGAATCGGCACGAATCGACGAGGTGAATACGACGCCCGTCATCACCCTGGTGGATCGCGCCATCCCGCCGCGACGCCGGGAGTGGCCCAGGCGAACGTTGATCGTGGCCGCCGCGGCCTTCCTTGGGGGCGTGCTCGGTCTGCTCGTCGCTGCGGCACGGGAGCTTGCAGCGCACTGGGCGCTGCAGAATCCGGAGGATGCAGTGCTGCTCCATGGCACGCTGCGGCGCGTCCGCGCGGAGGTTACGGCCGCCGCCCGCGGTCGTGCGCGGGCAGCGAGCCGCGGCGCCAGCTCGAGTGCCTGAGCGCCATGACGTCGGCCGTCCGGGCACTTCCCCTTCCGGTCTCTGGCCGCGTGCCGCTCGCGTGGGGTCTCAGCGTTTACGTCTGGCTCCTGCCGTTCCACATCCTCGTGGTTGCGTTCCTGTTCGGCGCGCTGGGATGGTCGACGCCCGTCGTACGCGCCATCGCCGCATGGAAGGAAGCGCTCATCGCGCTGCTGGTCACGCTCGCGATCCTGCGGCTCGCCATACGCGAAGGCCCGACGCTGGCGATCCAGTGGCTCGATCTCGCCGTCGGCGGCCTCATCGTGCTCGGATTGGCCTACCTCGTCGGAGCAGGCGTCTGGTTCGACGCGGGGCTCCCCGCCATCGCCCAGCTGTACGGCTTTCGCGACGCGGCCTTCGTTGCGCTCCTCTACTTCGTGGGCCGCGCGACGCCGGAGGCTGCGACGTCACCGCGGCATCTCCGGGCCTTGTTCATCGTTGGAGCGGTGACGAGCGTCATCGCCATCTTCGAGCGTCTGCTCGTGGGACCAGAGCTGCTGGTCTTGCTCGGCGCAGCCCGCTACGTGCAGGATTTCCTGGGCGCCTCCGCGATCACAAACGCCAATTTCTACGGGCTCCCCGACAACTACTGGACGACGATTGGCGGTGAGCTCGTGCGCCGAGCCGGCTCGGTCTACCTCTCGGCCCAGGGTTTCGCGATCCCCTTCCTTCTTATCATGCCCGCTGCCACGCTTCGGGTCACCGCCGTTGAGCGCCCACCGTCACGACTCGCGTGGCTAGCCTACGCCGTGCTGTGGATCGCGTTACTTTTGACCGTGACTCGATTGACCATCGTCGCCTGCGTCGTGCAAACGGTGCTGATCCTCGCTCTCCGCCGGCGTTGGGGCGTCCTCGTCGGGGGTGGCATCGCAGCTGGTCTCGCGTTGCTCGCGCTGCTGGCCACGTCACCCCGGTTTGCCGCGTTCGTGTGGGACACGCTCACGTGGCAATCAGGGAGCAGCGTCTCCCACCTTGAGGACTGGCGGACAGGGCTGGAAAACCTGCTGCGTCACCCCTTGGGGGTGGGTCTCGGCGCAACGGAGATGACGGCTTTTCGGTTCGGGCTCACGCCGCTTGCCGGCGACAACCAATACTTGCGCTTTGGCGTGGAGCTTGGCTTCGTGGGCCTGGCACTCCACCTGGCCGTGCTGTGTGGCGCGGCTCTGGGTGGCCTGCATGCGTGGCGCCATGGCCGCTCGGACGCCGTGCGGGACACGGGGCTCCTGGTTTCCATGACGGCGCTCGGGATTGCTATCAATGCCTGGACCGCCGCAGTGTTCAACTCCATGCTGCTCGCGTACGTCTTTTTCTGGCTCGCGGGCTCGGTGACGACGGCATCGGCGCGCACAGCGGCGCCCCGGCTCACCTGACCATGCCGCGGATCGCCCTCGACGTCACCGCGGCACGGCTCGGCCAGGCCGGCTCGGCAGTGTACATCACCAACCTCCAGCGCGGGCTCAGCCGTGTCCTCGGCGACCGTCTGCACACGATCGCCAGTCGGTGGGCGGCGCCGCTGGGGGCCCGCCGTACGCTTGGAGACCGCGCCCGGACATTGCTGCGGGACCTTTGGTGGCACCAGGTCGGCGTGTGCCGTGCCGCGCGGCGTGGGGGGTGCGGCCTCCTGCACATGCCGGCCGGGGTGGGTCCCGTGAGGAGCAGCCTGCCGCTCGTCGTGACCGTGCATGACGTTGCACTGGTGCGCTTCCCGCAGCTGTTTCGGCCGTGGCATCGCACGTATGGCCGCCTGGCGCTTCGAGGCGTCACGCGGGCAGCCCGTGCCGTGATCGCCATCTCCCACGCGACCAAACGTGACCTCGTCGAGCGCCTCGGAGTACCCGAGGAACGCATCACCGTTGTGCCGAATGGGGTGGACCCTGCATACGCCCCAGTGCCGACAGACTCGGATCCAGCGCTGGAGGTGCGGCGTCGCTACGCACTCCCGGAGCGCTTCATCCTCACGGTCGGCGCCATCGAGCCGCGCAAGAACCTCAGGCGTCTGTTCGAGGCCCTGCGCCGCGTCGCCGCCCGGCCCGATGCCCGTGATGTCGCTCTGATCCATGCGGGACCCGACGGGTGGCTGGCGGATGACGTGCCGCACGCCGCCCACGCGATCGCGAATGGCCGAGTCCGGTTCCTCGGCTACGTGAGCGCACCAGATCTGGCCGTTCTCTACGGCCTCGCGCAGTGCCTGGCCTACCCGTCGCTTTGGGAGGGCTTCGGACTCCCGGTGCTCGAGGCCATGGCGTGTGGCTGTCCAGTTCTCACCTCGCGCGTCTCCGCGCTCCCCGAACTCACCGGGGACGCCGCCCTGCTCGTCGAGCCGACGTCGGTGGAGGAGATCAGCGACGGCCTGGGGCGGCTCTGGAGCGACGGCAGCCTGCGTGCGCTCCTCGCGCGGCGAGGAATCGAGCGGGCCCGGCAGTTCACGTGGGAACGGACGGCGCGCGAGACACTCGCCGTTTACCATGCCGCGCTGTCGTAGCCGGCCACGCGTCGTCGTGCCCGCCCTGACGATTCTCACCGCGTGGGCGGCATGCGTGAGCTACGACCCGACAGGTCCCTCGGCGAGAGCGATCAACGGCGTGTACGCGGGGCAGATCGTCACGATTCTCACGAACGACCTGGAGGTGCGGCACGACACATTCGCCGTGACGCTTGCCCTGCGGGACTCAGCGTATCGTGGCCGCTTCGAAGGCTACTACCGCTTCGCGGACGGCGATTCGGGGCGCGTGGACGGTACACTGTATCCCGGAGCGGGAGGAGGGCGGGTCAAAGTCTCCCACTTCGGCCCCTGGCCGCCGGTCGCCCACGTCGACGATTTGAAGCTCCGTTACTCTTGGTGCGGTCTCGAGGGCATGACCCCCATGTACATTGAGGGCGAGCTGCGCAGTGACTCGTTACTGGTTGACGGACAATCACCGCTCTCTTGCTCGTATCTAGTGAATGGCGCCGCGGTCGAGCATGAGACCATGCTTGAGTTCCGAGTAGTTGGGGGGCGACAGTAATGTAGGAACCTCGTGCTCATCTCAGACTTCGCGCCACCGAAGCAAATGGCCGGTGTCGCCTATCTTCAAAACCTCTACAGGTGGTGCGATTTCGCCAGGTTGCAACACGATCAGGTACCAGATCGATCCCCCGCTGGTCTCATGGGCGGCCGCTCGTGAACCCTAAGCTCCAGGGCATGCAAGCCACGATCCGTGCGGCGCGACTTCTCCCACTGGCTGAGGAGGCTCGTCTGTGGGCCAACCTGGTCAGGAACGCGCGGCGGAATTTCCGGTTCGTTCGGGAAAACCCGGGTTTCCCCGTTCCACCCGTGCGGCTCGCGTACGACGCGTACGGAACCGTCGATTGGGGCTTCTATCGGGAAAGCGGGGTCGCAATGGCCCAGTACCTCGCCAAGATCGTCGCCTCCCACCGCGGGCGCCATGCCCTCAATGTACTTGAGTGGGGGTGCGGCCCGGGTCGCGTGGTCCGGCACCTGCCACCTTTGCTCGACGGCGCAGCAAGCGTGTTTGCATCCGACTGCAACCGGAAGTCTATCGCCTGGTGCCTAGCGCACCTCTCCTCCCCAACGTTCGTCGCTCACGCCCTGCAACCGCCACTTCCATTTGCAGACGGTTTCTTCGACTGCGTCTATGGTATCTCGGTCATCACGCACCTGTCCAAACGGATGCATCACGCGTGGCTCGATGAGCTCGTGCGGGTTACGCGATCCGGCGGGATCATCATGCTGACGAGTCACGGAGAGCGCTACCGGCGTTTCCTTTTGACAGACGAGGTGCAGCGGTTCGACGGAGGCGGCCTTGTGGTGCGCGACAAAGTCAGGGAAGGCACCAAGATGTTCACCGCGTTTCACAGCCCGGCTTTCATGCGGACCGACCTCTTCAAGGACCTCGAGATACTCAGCCATCGCGACACGGGGCTGCCCTACATGGATCAGGACTTGTGGATCGTGAGGAGCAACCCCGGGGGGCGGCACTCCGCATCCTCGGTCACGTAACTCAGGGCAGGCGCTCCGGCTCCACGATGAGCCGCAACCAGCGCGGCGCGAGGTGCTTGCGATAATAGCGCCACATGCTGCGCACGTGCTGCCAAGAGTGACGGCTCAACAGCGCCCGGTCGCTTTCCGCGAGGTGATGATGCATGACCTGTGCATCGGGGTAGTAGACCACCTGCCAACCCTGCTGCCAGACGCGGTACGCCCAGTCGATGTCCTCGACGTACAGGAAGTATCCCTCGTCCAGCAGACCAACCGTGCGAAGCACCTCCCGCCGCGAGAGCACCGCCGCCCCGAGCAGCCAGTCCACGGTGCGGCAGGTCGCGTGGTCGACGTCCGCCATGAGGTGTCGTTTGTTTGACTCGGAGTTTCGCAGCCACATCCGCAATGGCGAGCGCCGCGCGATCACGGAGCCCAGAGTCGGGAACCGGCGAGCGGAGAGCTGAAGGGCACCGCTTGGAAACACCAGGCGAGGCCCACAGAGGCCGACGCGAGGATGTGTATCCATGTAGGAGACAAGCGCCTCGAGGGCACCATCGGCCACGGCGGTGTCCGGATTCAGCAGCAGGACATAGCGGCCGCGGCTCTCGCGGAAGGCCTTGTTGTTGTTGGCCGCGAACCCGAGTCGGCGCGTGTTGCGAAGCAGCCGCGCCCAGGGGTAGCGGCGCTCGACCAGCTCGGCCGCGCCGTCCGTGGACACGTTGTCCACAACGAACACCTCGGTCCGCATGACGTGCCGCTCAGGGGCCAGCGTCTGGAGACAGGCGTCGAGGTACTGGGCATGATTGTGACTCACGATCACGACGGAAACGTCGGGCTGCGTCAACGACCACCCTCCAACACGGCGCGGTACACAGCCTCGGTCTTCTCGGCCAACCTTGGCCAGGTGAAGTGCTCGTCGACCTTTTGCCTCCCCCGCTGCCCCATCGCCAGACACAGTGCCCCATCCTCCAGCAATCGCGTCAGCGCGGTAGCAATGGCGTCAGCCCTCTGCGGAGTCAAGAATCCGTCTCTCCCGTCCTCGATCACTTCTCGCACGGCGGGAATGTCACACCCAACGACCGGCTTGCCCAGACTCCAGGCCTCCGTGTAAACGCCCCCGAAGCTCTCCTGGGACGAGGGGACGCAGAGCACGTCGCACGCCGCGAGCGCGTCGGTCTTCTCTTGGATGCCCACAGCGTCCAGTTCCAAGATTCTGGGCTCATCGACACGCGCGAACAGCCGTCGCGATGTCGGCGTGCGCGGCCCGATGAACACGAAGCGCGTGGCCGGGAACGATCGCCACACCAGGCGTGCAGCACCGAGGAGCTGGGCCATGCCTTTGTACCTGTACTTCTGTCCGAGGAACAGGACCACGGGATCCGCCCCGAGTGCGTAGCGGGCGCGAAACCCCTCGGCATCCGCGCTCTCACAAACGATTGGCCCGATCCCGGTGACGAAGATCCGCTCACTCCGAACGCCGAGGGAGACGAGGACGCGTCGCTCGGCCTCTGTCAGGGCTATCACGGCGTCGGCCAGGCGATACAGATGATGGTAGTGACGGTGCAGCCAGCCGCTCCAACGCGGGTGATGCGCGGGCGTGAGGACGAACGGGATGCCGCGATCGCGAGCCACCTGGAGCGACGCGTAGCTGAGGCCTTCCCGTCCGATGCGGCAGTTGTGCACCAGGTCCGCATCGACCGCCGCCCGGTTCACCTCGGGGGCGAGGGCCGCTGCGATCCGGCGGAGCGCGGATCCCTGGACGGCGTAGTAACCGAGGACCCAAGGCAGCAGCCGCCAGCGCGCTCGCGCGGACAGGGTCACGACCTGCACCGGAACGCCGTCCACCTCGTACGCGGCGCAGTCGCGTGGCGCGAACAAAGTTGTGCCGAGGAGCCAGTCCGTACGGCGCCGGTTCCATTGGGTGATGACTCGAACCGAGTGGCGGGCGCGAAGCTGACGCGCGAGCTGGTGCGTATGCAGCTGCACCCCCCCGGTCGCCGGGGGATACGCGGTCAGGGTGTAGAGAATATTCAAGACTGGAAGGGCGAAGATACCGGTTCGAACAGCGCTTGCCCAGGGTGGCATCTTGACAAGCGGCGATCGTCTCGCCGAGTTTCGGGCGCCGCATGAACGACCGCGTCTTGTTGCTATCAGTCACTCCTGACCCCGGGTTCGGAGCCGAGAAGGTCCTGGCATCGCTCCTGGATGCGCTGCCTGAGGATTTCGCGGGGCGTTGTATTCTGCTGCGGCCGCCCGGGTCCTCCCTGGCACGGTGGGCGGTAGGAGACCGTGCCGACTACTGCGATTGGCCGGCGCGGCGCGACGCCGCCGTATTCAACCTCCTCGCGTGCTTCCCGGTCGCCCGCGCGTTGCGCGCCGAACGCATCGGCCTCGTGCATGCTTGGGGCGCCCGTGCGTTCGAGTCGGCCGTGCTCCTCGGCAGACTGCTGGGCGCACCGGTAAGCGGCACCGTGCACGACCACCCGCACGCGAGTTTCCACAGCGGGCTGCGCAAGGTCATCATCCGCCGATCAGCGCCGCGCCTGAAACGATTGGTGTGCGTCAGTCACGCCGTCGCAGAGGCCTGCCGCGACTCGGGCTTGAACGCGGATTACAGCGTCATCCGCAACGGCCTACTCCCGGCCTCACCGCGATCCGACAGCCGGCGTGGCGGGCCCGTGCGAGTGGGCTTCTTCGGACTCTATGCCCGCCCGAAAGGCTTCGAAACCGTGCGGCATTGGATCGAAGCGACCAGCCCTGCCATCGAATGGCATCTGTACGGTGAGCCCGCCCCAGTACTGCGCGACGCGTGCGAAACGTTACAGGCCAAAGGTCTGTCGAACATTCTCTTCCACGGCTGGGTCGACAGCCCACAGATCATGGACGGGATAGACATTCTCCTGCATGCCTCCACGGAATTCGATTCGTATCCGACGGTCCTGCTCGAAGCGGCTCGGGCGGGAATCCCGGCTGTGGCCAGTAATCTGGGCGGGTCAGGGGAAATCATCGACGACGGCGTCACCGGTTTTCTCTTTTCCCCCTCGGATCCGGGGGCAGGCCTGCGCTGCCTCCGCGTGCTGACTGCGGACCCCGCCCTGCGGACGAGAATGGGCGCCGCTGCCCGGTGCCGCTTTGAGTCGGAATTCGGCATCAGCCGCATGATCGATTCCTACCTCGCCCTGTGGGACGCCCTGCTGCGAGATTCGACTACTGCGGCGCTCGGCAAACGCCCATGAGGATCCGGGCGTCGTCCACGCGGTCTGTCGTGAAGGTATAGTCGCTCGCCTCGATCCGCGCGGGACGAACCCCCCGAGCGCGACTCGCCAGGTTGACGACCGCGACATGGGCCCAGGTCCGGAGCCAACGTGGCACCAGACGACGGAGCCGTCGTAATCCGCTGCGGTCCAGGAGCTTTCCGTAGGCGATTTCGGCACCGCGAACGACCTGAGCGCGCACCCCGTCATGCTGCCCCATAAGGGTCACCGCCGGGAAATACTCGCGCAGCAGGTCGGCGAACTCGGCAGAGTAATACTCGCGCACATGGTACGGGTTGCGCACGATCGGGAGACCACCGGAAAACCAGCGCTTGTTGGGCGTCGAAACCACGCAGGTGCCCCCAGGCCGCAGCACGCGTCTGAGTTCCTGCAAGTAGGGTTCGACTGCGCTGAGGTGCTCGACCACTTCGAACGACAAGACAACGTCGAACTGACTGGCCCTGAAAGGCAGCGCACCCACATCGGCAGCGAGAAAGCGACGGCCCTGCGCACCGTAACGCCACCGTGCCACGCGGATCGCCTGAACAGAGCGGTCCACCCCGATGTACGACCGAGGAGGCTCGGTCGCGAAGTCTGTACTCCCGTATCCGACGCCGCAGCCGGCGTCCAGCACGCTGCGGCCGGCGACGAGGGGTGCCGCAAACCGGTACCGGGAGACGTGCAGCGCCAGTTCGAGAGCCGTCGTCTCAGCCGGCTCGATGCGCTCGACTGCGTCGTCCGACGCTTGGCCCGACCGCGGAGCCCTCACCGGCGGCGGACGCGTGCGATCGTCCCTGCAATGTCCCGCAAGACTGCCCAGTCCGTTCGCTTGGGCACAAGTCCGGCGCCAAGGGGCAGGCGGTTGCGGACCACGAACAAGCCGTAGACCAGCCCGAAGATCACCGCTCCTGAGATCAGAGCCGACGACGCCGCTCCGACCATCCCGAAGTTCCGGACGAGGACGTAGCTCAGCGGGATCGAGATCGCCATCGTTGTGAGCGAGACGACAGAATTGATCATCGGGCGCCCGGCGTGACCGCTGAAGAACAGTGCAACAAGGCTCGCGGCCGTGGTCAGCGCGCCGGCGGGGAGGAGCAGTCGGAAGACAGCCGCCGCTGGTGCGTAATCGCCGCCATATAGACCTCGGAGCAACGGGGCGGCCACAGCGACAAGGGGTACGCCCACCGCCACAAGCAGCAGCACCGCGATCCGAACGAGCTGCGACGTCCACTGCGCGGCGGCTCGCTCATTGGCGCGGCTGATAGGGGCGGCGAACGCGACCTGCAGTGGCCCCACGAGCACGGCCAACCGCGTCGACAGGCTCTCGGCAACGGAGTAATACCCTACCGCTTGCGTTCCGACGATGCTACCCACGAAAAACAGGTTCACACGCTGATAGGTGAGGACGGCAACGGTGCCGAGCTGCCCCGCCGCACCGAACCGCATCATGTCCCGGACGACAGGTCCCCAACGATGCTCGCCACGTTCACGCGACACGCCGACGGCCCGCGCCATGAGCGTCGCGGCGAGGAGTCTCGCCACGAGATAGCCGGTCAACGCCGTGACCGCCGACAGCCGGAGCACGAAGAGTGGTCCGGCCCCGACGACCACTGTGATCGCAGCGGTCGCGACATTCACACGACTGAGCGTTTGGACCCGCCCCATGCCCGTGAGGAGTCCGGCGCTACAAATGATGTACAGCTCCGTGGCGGCGAGCACACCGGCGACGCTGTACCCCTGCGGTGTAAGCATGCGCAAGTGCAGTCCCACGCTGGTCGAAAGCAATCCGACTGCAGTGCCTAACACGGCAACGATGCCCGCGTACGTCAGGACGACGACATTCAGCAGCCCAGCGGCTGCCGGCTCTTTCCCTAATCGGTACACCGCATATGCGGGGATGCCGACGGACAGCAGGTGTGCCAGGAGGGTGACCGTTGCGATGATCAGGAACCACTCACCGCGTAGCGCGGGTCCGAGCGCGCGAGCGATCAGCAGATCAAACAACAGGTTCAGCGGGAAGCTGACCGCCTGACCGACCGCGTACGCTGCTACTTGCGCACCGACGTTGCGTTCGCCGCTCAGCCCCCCAGGCCTCGGGGGGGGGCTCACACGGCGCCCTGGCGCCTGATGACTGCGGGGATCGTCTTGAGCAGGATCTTCACGTCAAGCAGGAGAGACCACTCGCGCACGTACTTCGTATCCAGTGCCACCACCTCTTCGAAATCCACGAGGTCCGAGCGGCCGCTCACCTGCCAGAGACCGCTGATGCCGGGTTTCGCACCGAGGCGCGCGAAGTGGTGCACCTGGTACTCCATGAAATCGCTTTCTGGGAACGGCCGCGGGCCGACGACCGACATCTCGCCCTTGAGGACGTTCCAGAGCTGCGGCAGCTCGTCGAGGCTCCAGCGTCGCATCCATCTTCCGACGCGGGAAATCCGCGGATCGTTGGGGATCTTGAAGAGACGCGGGTCGCCGCTGTGGTTCAGGTGCGCGACGAGCGGTTTCATCTCTTCTGCTCCATCCACCATCGTGCGGAATTTGAGCATCCAGAACGGCCGGCCGCCGGTGCCGATGCGCCGATGCCGGAAGATCACGGGCCCGGACGAGTCGAGCTTGATCACCGCACTGATTACCGGCAAGACGGGCGCGAGCAGCAGCAATCCCAGCGCTGCCCCGATGATGTCCGCAACTCGCTTGATCGCGAACTGCTGGGCCTTCAGGGTCTGCGCAGTGAGCTCCACGAGAGGCTGGCCGCGCTTCCACACCACGCTTGGTTGCACGCCAGCGACCTCGAACGTCCGCGGGACCGAGAACACGTGACAGCCCGCGGTGATGGACTGTTCCACCACATCGTGCAGCTCCGTGTCACTCAAGTGCCCGCAAATTACGACGGTCTCGACGCCGTGGAGCTGGATGAGCGCCGGGAGATCACTCAGGCCGCCGAGCGCGCGGGGAGCGGGAACCGTCGCCGTATCGACAACACCCAGCACGAGGTGATCGCCGCGCGGAGCGAAGGCGGACCGGCTCGCGAGATGAGCGCATTCCCGCGCGGCGCCAATCAGGATCGTGCGGGCGGAGGCCGGGGTGCGGTTGACGATGCGGGCGTCCACGGCATCGATGCCGAATCGCATGGCGACGAGGCCGAGCCAGACGACGACGGTCGTGACCGAATACTGGGCCGCGACGAGGCCCAACCCCCGGTCCCAGATGGGAGCCCAGAGGGCGAGCGCGGTGGCGAGGGCGCAACCCCAGAACAGGCGGGCTGCGTCGCGCCGCCGGTCGCCGGCGCCGTAATTGCCCGTGGCGATGAGGCCGAGAATAAGGGCTAGGGCGTATTGCCAGCCGTCCAAATAACCGGCGGGGAGGAGTTGCTGCACCGTGTTGCCGATCCAGGCACCGAGCAGCGCACCTTCGCCGACGGAGCGATACAGCTCGCGCAGGATGGCGAAGGCAACGAGGTCAGCGGTGAGGAGGACGGCAAAGCGCCCGACGGCGCGCGCGAGGTGGCGGCGCAGTGTGGATGGTGCGCGACGCTGGAGGGAAAGCCGCTCGTGTTGGGTGTGGCGCGGCGGATGGTGCGGGACGTTTACCGCGGCGTCCGGCCCCCCGGACCTAATGGCCGGGGACGGCTCGGCGCGAGACACGCTATCCAGCTGTACGGGATCCATAGCGTGCTCGAAACTCCTCAAGGGCGAAGGACGAGCGGGGAACGAGAAGAAGATAGGCGCTTCAGGAACGGTTGCCTAGGTACGCTTCTCCGCCCTCTCAGGCTTTTATGACCTTTGGGGCGCCCCCGACGCAGGAATCGCGGAAACGATATACACTTTCACCCGACGTGTGAGTGAATCGTCCTCCGGCACAGTACGCCACGGCGGTCTCCGCCTGAGCATGATCTTCCGCACCAGCGCGAGCTTGGAACGCCGCAGATAAGGAATGGGTGTCATCGAAACCTTACTCACCGAGCTGAAGCGGATGCTGCGCCACCCCATGGCCACCGACGCCAGCTCGTTGGCCGCCTCACAGTACGTGGCTGCGGGTCTGGGTTTCATCACAACCGTGGTGGCGGCGCGCGTGCTCGGCGCCGGCAGTTATGGCGTCGCAGCGCTCGCGATGACTTACCCTGCCCTTGTGTGGTCGTTCGTGGGGATCAAGACCGTGTCGGTCACAACACGATACATCGCCAGCTTTCGATCCAGCGGAGCCATGCTGGAGCTTCAGGGAGTCTGCAAGCTGGGGTATGGCCTCGACTTTTTGCTGTCCGTCGGGGCGTTCGTTGTGGTCTGCGCAACTGCGTGGTGGGTTGCCGCCGCGGTGTACGGCATGCCGAAACTGTATTGGCTGATGATTGCGTTCGCAGCATCCTTCCCCTTCTACTCCCTGACCGGCACGAGCACGGCGATCCTATCCTCCTGGCAGAGATTCCGGGCGCTCGCGCTGTTTCAGATCGTCGACCCGGTGATCACTTTGGTGCTGGTGCTCGGACTCTTGCTCGCGGGCTTCGGCTTAGCCGGGCTGATCATAGGGACCGCGTGCGCGAAGATTATCGTCGGACTTGCAATGGAAGTAGTCGCAGCGCGCCTCGTGCAGCGGACCGGGGTGAGTCACTGGTGGCATGCCAGCCTGAGCAGCGTGAGACACCTGCAGCGCGAACTCGCTGCGCTCTTCGGGTGGAATTACCTGCTGATCACACTGAGCGGTTTAGTGACCAACATTCCCTTGATGGTCCTCGGACGTGTCCGGGGTGCGGAGGAAGCTGGCTTCTATCGCCTCGCCACGAGCATTATGGTGGCAGGGTCCTACCTCGAAGTCGCGCTCGCGCGAATTGTCTACCCCACACTCTCCGCACGCTGGAGTGCCGGCGAGCGAGCGACCCTGGGACACTCCCTGCGACGATGGACCCTCCGTGCCGGGCTCCCCGTCGGCGCACTGCTGCTGTTGTCTGTGCCGCTGTTGCCGATTCTCGTGCCACTGGTTTTCGGCGCGGCCTATGCCCCGATGGTGAGAGGCGCCCAGATCTTGATGATGAGTGCGGCTGTCAGCGCCGTTGTCTTCTGGTTGTCGCCCTTGTACTATGCCTCGGGCGCGCTGGGTCTCTGGACCAAAGCCCAAGCGGTCTACACTGCCGCAATGCTCGTCCTGGCTTGGGTTGCCATACGAGAATGGGGATTCTTGGGTGCGGTCGGAGTCTTGGGAGCCGGGCGGACGCTCTTCACAATCGTCATGGCCCTGATGCGCGGTGCCGTCCTCAACGGCAAATGACCGTGAGGAAGAGATCTCCATGCAGGCTGTAGCCACACCCGAGCATCGCGCGGCGTGTTTTGTCCTGTGGTTCCCGGTACACAACAACCCCCGATACGCCATGCTTTTCCCGAGGCTGGCGCACATTGTTCGGTTCTTCAAGTTCACTCTCAGCCGTAACCGCATCATCCGAGGTGTGCAGTATCGCGTGTGGCAGCTGTTGAAGCGATTGCTGATTTACCCACTCGCGCTGCGTTATCTGGCCCGGCGATATCGGACCCTCCTGACCGTTGATCACTGGCAGATCCTCGCGTGGCCGCACCAAGGCAGCATCGTCGTGGATGCGGATGACCCGCTCTATACGGCGACGGAGGTCAGGCTCTTCAACCTCCCACAAGTGAGAGCCATCGTTGTGACCACCACGAAGGCGAAGACGCTATTCGAGCAGTTGGGGGTCACCAAGGAGATTCACGTCATCCCTCAAGGGGTTCCCGTCGACGGGATCAACCCGCAGGGCGTCGCCCACCTCCGTGAGCAGTTCAAGCGGAATGGCGAGTTCGTGGCAGGCTACCATGCGCCAACGCTCACACTGTTGAGCGACGGCCCCAAGCGAGCGAGAGGGGGCATGGATGACCTCGACCTTCTCCTCGCAGCCGCCGAGCATGCGCGCCGGAAGAACCCGAGTATCGTGCTGTGGCTGGTGGGCACACCCAGCGACGGCCTCCAGCAGTACGCCGACCGGAAACCGTGGATCCGACTCCTCGGGTATGTACCGGTCTCCGGCATCCTCGACTACGTCTCGGCCTTCGATGTTGGCGTCTACCCGCGAACGTGGTCGCCACCTCCGGGCCGTTTCAGCGTGAAGATCGCGCAGTTCATGGCATGTGGACTGCCGATTATATCAACCCCCGTTGACGAATCATTCATCGTGACCGAGGCGGAGTGCGGCATGGTTTGCAAGACGAGCGAAGATTTCGGCGAGGGCCTCGTCACATTGGCTGGCTCAGCGGAACGGCGTCAGGCTCTGGGGCACGCCGCAAGACGGTACGCGGAGAAACACTTGGACTGGTCCGTGCTCATGCGTGACTACGAGGCGCTGCTGAAGGACTGACACGCCGTTAACCATCCTGCCCGCGGCTGGAGGCTCCTTCATGTTGACGCGACCTTGGGCCATTACGTCCACCCACCAACAGCCGCCACGGTCGGCGTAGTTCCCACGCGAGGTTGGTCCGGTGACGCGCGAACTCTTCGACCGCGGCGCGGTCGGTGCTTTGGCGTTCCCCGCGGAGTGCGCTGCCGAGAGCGCCGAGCAGAGTCCCCAACGCCAAGCCGGCGAGGAGTGCCAACAAGCCGCGCGTTGCAAGCCCCCGGGGGTCGGGCCGGAGGGGCATCTCCGGGGGCTCGACGACGGTTATGACGGGCGTGTCGCGCACCTCGTCGATCTTCGCTTCCTCATATGCCTGGGCGAGGTTGGTAAAGATCTGCTGCTGCATTGTGACTTCGCGGTTGAGGCGTTCTGCCTGGAACGCAAGTTCGGGCGAGTTCTGCCACTGGCGATTCCGTCGCTGGAACTGTTCCAGCTGGTCCTCGGCGACGCGCAGTTCACGGCGGGCGTCCGCCAGTCGGGCCTCGATGAAGCGTCGCTCGGCAGCGGCCCTGCTCTGTCGGGTCTCGAGGTTGAAGTGGTTGAGGAGCTCGAGCACGCGCTCATTCACCTCGAACGCGATCCGCGCGCTCGGCAACGTCACCCGGAGCCGCACGACATTGGTCCGCGGGTTCACACTCGCCTTCAGCGCGCCACCGAGGCGATTCACCGCGGCGTCGCGCCGAAGCGCCGGATCTCGCGTCTCGACGCCGAGCGCGGCGGGCAGCCCATCTGGGGCGTTGGCGTACGTCGTGTCCACGAGAGCGGCCCGCAGGGTCCGCGACCCGATCAGGTCGGCGTAGAAGGGCGGTGACTCTGCCGGTTCCCCTCCGGTGGAGAGACCGAACTGCGCCGCTAGACCGGAGACGATGCTTGGCGCCTTTCGTCCCTGGGGCGTGAACGCCGAGGAGGCTGTCCACGTGCGCGGCGCGAGCAACCCTGTGAATCCAACCCCGAATGCCAGGCCGAACGCGAGCCACACAGCCGTGCGGCGATGACGCAGCACGAGGTTGACGAGGCTGAGAAGCGAAATGTCGTCGAGTGTCGTAGCTGCGCGAGGCGGCATAGCGGTCACACGATCTCCCTCGGACTGGCGCGGCGACGGCCTGCTGGGGCGGCGGCGTTCACCCCTGTGCGGTCTAAGACATATATCAGGGCGGCACTCCCCACAATCCGACTCAATAGCCGACGCGTCGCGAGCGGCAACACCGCGCCGAGCACAAAGTACCCGCTGTAAGCCAGGCGGTTCGAGACGGTCGCGATGGGTCGCCAGCCAGTCCCCTGGAAGCGCGCGCGCCACCACCAGCGCGAGAAATACCACATCTCGCTCAGGGCATTGCCCCGTTCGCCGTGTCGCTGAGGCACCACCCTTCGTAACGCCGTGGCAAGCGCCGCCTGAGGGCCGCCGGCGCGCAATCGTCTGAGATGCGCGTCGGTGATGCAGTCGCCGTCACCGGCGCCTGAACGGCGGAGGAGGAAGAGCACCTTCACGGCGTAAAGGTAGTGCGTCACGTTGGTGAGGCACCGCCAAGCCGCGCTTGGCATCACGTGCACGGCTCGCCCGCCCGGCCGGACCACGCGCTGCATCTCGATCAGCAGTGCGTCCAGGTCCGCGACGTGCTCCAGGACGTTAGAGCTGAACACCGCGTCGAACGCGTTGTCTGGAAACGGGAGTCGGCGCCCATCGTAGAACTGTACCGGGTAGACGGCGTCGGCCTGGTACGGCGACCCCGTAACCTCGAGGGCAGTGACCCGAAAGCCTCGGTCCGCCAACTCCCGGGCCTGCCAACCACTTCCCGCCCCAAGCTCGAGGATTTCGCCGCCGGCAGGAAGCCATCGGGCTACCAAGTCGATCTCGGCTACTCGGATCGTCTCTCGAACTGAAGCTGACCGTGTCACGCGCTGGCGGTCAACTCGTAATAGAGCTCGGCGTAGCGGTCGACCATGCCGTTCAGCTCGAATCGTGAGGTCACGACCCGTTGCCCCTCGGCACCGATGCGAGTACGGAGCGCCCGGTCGCCCAGCGCCCGTGCCACGCAGTTGGCCAGCGCTGCCGCATCGTTGGTTGGGCACAGCAGCCCGCTCACCGCATCGCGAATCACTGAGGGAATGCCGCCTGCTGTGGTGGCGACGACGGGAATTCCAAGCGCCATTGCCTCGAGCAATGCCACCGGCAGGCCCTCGCGCAACGATGGGAAGACCAGTGCATCGAGCGATGCCAGCACCGCGAGCACATCGTCCCTGAACCCGAGAAAGCGCACTTGTCCCTGAAGTCCCTGCTGAGCTACGGCCCGGCGTACGGCCCGTTCGTTGCCGTCGTCCCGGCCAGCGAACAGCACGACGAGATCCGGCCGATCCATGATGCGCAGTGCCTCGAGGAGCACCAAGTGCCCCTTGTCCGGCCTGAAATGGGCGACGACGGCTACAACCGGGGCCTCATCGTCGAGACCGAGGGCGCGCCGGGCTGCCTTCCGAGTAGGCGCCTGGCACTGAAGCGCTCCCGTGTCCACACCGTTCGGCACCATCCGGGTGCGGCCGGTGGACTGCCACAACAACGGCGCGGCGGCCAAGAGGTCATCGAGCACCGCGTCGGAGACGGCAACGGTCACCGTGTTCCAGTGGAGCGTGCGCGCATTGAGTCGCCGGGTCAGGACGTGATAGGCGCCCTGTAAGTTGTGTTCCGTGTAGATGTGAGGCACCGCCGGCCGCCGACCGACCGCCAAGCGCGCGATCACGCCGGCCCGCGGCAGATGGGAGTGCAGCACATCGGGGCGCACCGCGCGGAGCGTAGCCCGCAGCCGGAACACGGCGCGGGGATCCAGCCTCCTCGCCCGCAGGTTGATTACGCCGCACCCGTACTCCGCGAGCGGAGCCGCCATCTGGTCGCCTCGCGCGTCGAGCGTGACAACCGTGAACCTGAGGCCCGTGTGGCGCGATCGGCACACACGCACCGTTTCGAGCACCAGCCGCTCTGCGCCGCCCAGTCGTAACAGCGGGATGAAGAACACAATGTGCCGGGCATCGCCCCTCACGTTCTGACCAGCTCCGCGTAGAAGCGGGTGACCAACTCTGCTTGGTGAGCCCAACTGCGGTCAGCGGCGCGGCTGCGGTTCGCGCTGCCCGCGCGGGCCCGCAGCTCGGGATCAGTAGCCAGGCGCTCAAGGGCTGTCGCCAACGCTAGCGAATCGCGCTGCGCCACCACCGTGACGCCCGGCTCGGCGTGCACCACTCTCGCCGCTCCGCCCGACGTCGTGGTGACGACCGGAAGGCCGCATGCCATGGCTTCCAGCACAGCTGTGGGCGTGCCCTCGATGACACCAGGGAGGTCTACAGAGGCGAGAACAAAGACGTCGGCAACGTGGAGTACGTGGTGCACGTCGTTGGGCCCAAGTTCGCCGAGAAACCGAACGCCGGTGAGGCCGGCGGCGCGTCGCTCGAGGTCCGTCCGAGCCTCACCGTCTCCGACCAAGAGCAGAGTCGCGTCATGGCCTCGGCGACACAGCTCACGGAACGCATCAATCAAGTACTCGTGACCCTTCACCTCGTGGAGTCGAGCCACCGAGACGATAACGTAGCGCCCGTTCTCCAATTGCTGATCCTTGCGGGCTGCGGAGCGCTCCGCTGCTGACGGTGGGTGATAGCGGTCGAGGTACACACCGCTGCTGATAGTACGCAGCCGGGTGCCCGGTACCCCTCGTGCGGCAAGATCCGAGACAATGTCCTCGCTCGTGCCGATGATGCCGTCCACGCGGCGCCATATCGTCGGCGCCACGATCCTGTAGGCGATACCACGACTGAGGCGGCTGTGGAGTGTGACTACGAGGGGAATGCGGCGCCAGCGAGCCACCAACCATAACACGGCCGCTTCGATGATGTCACCGTGCACGTGCAGCAGATCGGGTCCGCCACGAGAGCGCATGATCGCCCGGGCCGCGCGTAGTGCGAACGTCAGACGCCCGAGTCCCGAGCCCCAGCGCCGGAGTAGGCGCCGTGAGACGATGGACACCGCCCTGACCCGATCCGGTGTCTCCGGATCGGGGAACGGCTGATACACCGTCACCTCGTGCCCCAACAGCGCCTGCTCCCGGGACAGCGCGGCAGCGTGATTGGACCAGCCGCAGCGGCGGGGAGGGAAACCGATCGAGACTCGTGCGATGCGCATCACCCTCGTCACGGCCGTCGGTACACGCCGACCACGTAGGGCGAGAAGGTGCGTGATTCAGGGCGCACGCCCAGCACGGAGGCGACGCCGCAGACCAGTTGCTGCGTTCCCAACACCGACGACCAGAACAATCCGTCCAGCCAGCGCGGTAGTCGGAAGCGCAGGCGACTCCAGTTGGCGACACCCAAGCTAAAGACTCCGAAATACGCCGCGGGCTCCACGGGGACCAAGCCGGCGGCGGCGTGTGCGCGGTCCAAGTCCGCAGGATCGAGCACCCGGTGCATGCGGTACACGGCGGCGTCGACGACGCGATGAAGCCTGCCCACCGCACCCTGCAGGTTGGGTACGAGTGTGACCATCACGGCACCTGGTCGCAGGAACCGCGCGAGCCCCCCCACTACCCGCGCTGGGTCGTCGAAGTGTTCGATGAGCCCCGCGCTCCAGACGAGGTCGAATTGCCGCTCCAGATCGGGATGGGGTTCGAGCACGTTACCCAGAGTGACCGTGCCGGCGACGCTGGCTTGGCGTAGGTGCTCTCGTGCAGCCCGCACACCGGGCTCAGAGTAGTCCATGCCGTTGACGCGACAACTGAAGCGGGTGGCGAGGTAGGGCAGCCAGCGCGACCCGCCTGCGCCGGCCTCGAACACCGCCGCGCCGGGCCGCAGGTAGCGAGAAAACACCTCGTCCAGTCGCCGCGTGTAGTAGGAGCGCGGGCTGAGGGGCCGCCTGGGCGCCACGGCCCAGACGCCGTCCCAGTGCTCCATGCCCGCCAGGTCGTGCGGCTCGGTCGTGGGTGTCAGGTTCACAAGATCCTGCCAATCGCCACCGCGGCTCGCGCCCCGCCCTGTGATCGCCGCCGTTCGAGCGCCAGCCGATGCAGGGCGTCCATCTGCTCGACGTGTTGCTCCTCGGTGTACCGCGCGAGCACTTGCTCACGGGCGCGCCTTCCTACCTCGCGGGCTGCGGGGGACTTTAGAGCGGCGACGATTGACGTCGCCAGCGCGCCCGCATCGGCCGGCGGCACCAGCCAACCCGTTGAGCCATGATCGATCATATCCGGGATGCCACCCACGTTTGTCGCCACAACGCAGCACTCCATCGCCATCGCCTCCATCACCGCTCGGGGGGTGCCTTCGGACAGCGACGGAAGGACAAAGACACTCGCCGCGGCCAGGAGCGCCGGCAGTTGATCCTGGGGCACCCGCCCGGTGAACTCGACCATATGCGCAACTCCAAGCCTGGCAGCGCGAGCTTGGAGCCGAGCGCGCTCGGGCCCGTCGCCGACGATCTGGAGCGTCGCCTGTGGCCACTGGGCGCACACGGTTGGAAGCGCATCAAGCAGAAACGCGAGCCCCTTTTCAGGCACGAGGTTGCACACGCAAAGCAGTCGGCCGGTTTGCCTGGCCACACCGGGTGTGGCATTGGGATCAAACCGCTTGGCGTCGCAGCGTGACGGAATTACACGAACGAAATCGCGCGCGGCCCCGGCCGAGACGGCGTCGTCCGCCGCTTGACGGAAGAGGCACCGCAACCCGTCGGCATTGCGCGCGAGAATGCGGGCGACGATTCTCAGCGCCCGACGGCGAAACCGATGCGGCGTCCCCCGTACCTCACGGAAGAACTGTCCCTGCAGCTGGGCCACCGCGGCCACGCCGAAGCTGGCCCTGGCGGCGAGGGCCACCAGACCTCCGATGAGGTCGGAGCCGTTCACGACGTCAAGCTGGCCGTTACGGTTTAACCGGCGCAAGTGCCGGAGGGCCCAAAACACAAAGCCAGCGCGCCGCGGAGCGTAGTGCACCGTGAGCGCGCCGTCCTGCCAAGTCCGCGAGATCCCCTCCGCATCGACCACCATCAAGTCCAGGCGGCCCGTGCACCGCGCCAGCGCGCGCATGACCTGTACGTCCTGTCGGTGCCTGTCGTAGGGAAAGGGAACCCGATACCGCCCTACGAGCGCGACCGAGAGCTCGCTCACGACGCCGCCTGCTCCCGCACGATGCGGGAAACGAACATGTCAGCAACCGCTTCTGTAGTATACGGGGGAAGCGCCGCCTGCATCGCGGTGCTCGCCTGCTGACGCAGCGTGGGGTCTTGGAGCAGTGAGGCCGCGGCGGCCGCCATGGCTTCCACGTCGCGCGGGCGCACGATGAACCGGTGGAGCGACGGTGGCATGATGTCGCGCACTCCACCTACATCGAACGCGATAACCGGAAGTCCCACGGCCATAGCCTCGAGTACGACGCGGGGAAACCCCTCGCTCTCAGAGGGCAAGACGAACACATCCGCGCCGGCGAGAATCAATCTAGCCTCGGCGTTGGCCAGCGGGCCGGCGAACACGGCCACCCCAGGCGCTCGGCGCGCGGTCTCGGAAGGAACCTCCGTGAGATGAATCTGTCCGACGACGAGCAGCCGCACACTGGGAATTCGTGTACCAAGTGCCGCAGCGAGTGCGGGAAGGTGGTGGCCGCCCTTTAGCGGTGACACGCGTCCCAGAAAAACCACGACCGGCGCCCCTGGCGGCAGTCCAAAGCGCTCACGGAGGGTCTTGCGGGAAGTTGCTGGGTCGAGTGCGGACGTTACCTCCCCGACGTCGTTGTACAAAACGACGGTGCTGCACAGGTTCGTGCCCATATGTTGGGCGTACCACCGAGCCATGCTCTCAGGACCAGTGACGAAACGATGTGCAAGGCGCATCGCGAGTCTCTGCAGCAAGAGATCGAGCTCGAATCGAAGGCGGCGACGGATACTCAGTTGCCAAGCTGGTCGTAAACGGCTTGCCTGACCGCTTTGCCAGTAGTAGACCTGGAGATCCAGAAACGGCGCAGCCAGTCCCAGCGTGAGCGCCGCCGAAGTAGAGATGCGGACGAAGAACTTTCGGCACCCGTGGTTCCTGAGGCGGCGCGCGATCAACACCAACTCCGCGGCGCGGCGCAGGTGTGAGCCCGGCCGTTGCACGACCAGGGATCGCGCGTGCCGGAGCTGTGGCGTTGCTGTAGCGCGCTGCACCACGACGTGTATCGGACATCGTTGGCCCACCGCGTCAAGCAGCCGAGGCAGGTGCGCCATGTGCGTCGCATCCCCGCCTTCGAAGGCCGGTACGACGTAACAAACCTGCGTGCTCTCCTGGATGCTCTCAGACACGCGGCAACATCAGAGTAATCCCCCGACCGGCTCGACCGCGGCGCGATCCTGTCGAACGCGGAGGAAGACCGCTATCAGCACCGGCAGGAAGCAAGCCACGAACCGTTCCGTGAGTCCCGAGGAGCCGGCGAACCGATAGGCGAGGAGCAGCACGATGATGATCACGGGGTTCAGATCCCGGGTTATTTGGTGCCCCACGCCCTTCGCGCGGACTATGAACCGACCCACCGGGAGCAAGATTCGCAAATGGAAGAGCCCGTACAGGGTCAGGAAGGTACCCGCGATCCAGTGCCCGTATGACAGCGGAATCGCAAACGGCATCGGCAGCAAAAGCCCGACGGCTGGGCCGAGGACCCGCGTCGCCATTTGGCTCGAATACACCACCGAGTAGACCGGGCCAGCCCCCTCAGGATTGGCCAACTCTGGTATAAAGGCCGACGGAGCCAAGGCGAATACGAGAAACGCCAACCCCACGACTAGGCGAGGGCGCAGGCGCTGCATCACGGGCAGCACGCCGAGCCATAGGATGCCAAGGAATGGCAGAAAGGAGGGTCGGATTGCACCAACCAGGCCTGCGCCGAGAAGCACCGGTAGGTAGCTGGTTTGGTGCATTCCGCCTGAGAACAGCAGAATGCCGACCTCCGTCAGGCCCTCCTTATGGTGCGTCGCCGCAAAGTAAATGGAAGCGGGATTGAGGATGAACCACCAGTTGTCGCGGGGCGCGGCAGCCACAGCGCCAGCAAAATAGGCCGTCGCGAACGCACTCAACAGGCTGGTGAGCAGCACGTAGGCGAATGGCGTATCCCAGAGGGCGTACACAACGGCGTGCAAGAAGACAAAGGGCATCGTCGTATCGCCGCCCGTCGTCCAAGCGCCCTTCAACGGCTCGACGGATTCCGTGAGGGCGCCCAGATAACTGCCCTCGATGTCAGTGAGCCCGGCATTGTAGGCGCGCTCTTCGAGAGAAGCGGATGTTGGAGCGAGGACCACATCGCGGGCATAGGCGCCGAACGTATGGATGGCCTCTGCGTCTCCACCTGCACCCAGGAACCCGGCGGCAGAGAAGAGCAGAGCGGCAGTGGCCCGCGTGAGGAAGGCCGCCAGGAACACCCGGCTGCTCATTCCGCGCACCCTCAACGCTGTGCCTCCAGCCACGCTTGGAACATCAAGATGGCCCACAGATGGTGGTGCCAGTTAGCTCTTCCGTCCTGATGCTGCTCCCACTTGGATGCGATCGGTCGGGGGTCAAAATAGCCCTCACGCCGGAGACGCGTTTCCTCGATGAGACTCTCGGCCCACTCGCGCAGCGGGCCGCGGAACCACGTATCCAGCGGAACTCCAAACCCCATCTTCGGCCGGTCAAACAACGCCGGTGGCACATACCGGCTCAGGAGCTTGCGCAAGATTTTCTTCCCGCGTCCACCGTTGACTTTCGCGGCAAGGGGCAGGCCCCACGCAAACTCGACGACGCTCTGATCGAGATAGGGCGCCCGAGACTCCAGGCTCACGCCCATACTCGCCCGGTCGACCTTCACAAGTATGTCGTCCGGTAGATACGTCTGCAAATCGACATACATCATCCACGGGAGGAGCCCTTCCAAATCGGGCCATGCGCTTGGCTGCGAGAGGACCGTCGGTGGCTCACGGCCCCCCAACACCACGCTTTCAGGATCAGGCCAATACGACATGACGTCGCGATAAGCGCCTCGGTCGGACTGCGCACCAAGAATTCCGGCCAGCTTGTGGAGTCGTTCCCCACTGAACGACCGCGCGCGCGTTGGTTGCACCCCCAGTCTCTCGAGCACGTGGTCCCATGTCGTCGGAGAAACCGACTCGATCAGGCGCGCCACACCCGACCGAATCGGCCTCGGCACCATGCGACGCCACCGCCGCAACCGGTCGCCCACCCGATAGCGGTCGTATCCCCCGAACAGCTCATCACCGCCGTCTCCCGATAGCGCCACGGTCACGTGCTGTCTGGCGAGACGGGCGACGACGAATGTGGGGACCTGCGACGAATCGGCGAATGGCTCGTCGTACAACTGCGGGAGCTGTGGCACCACAGCCAAGAGATCGGCC